>Ga0307509_10000211_pt1 | contig 93167 bp, 105 predicted proteins | sample 10_EM_MG_FD_202245 | JGI IMG/M metagenome (GOLD analysis project Ga0307509, IMG submission 202245) | Populus trichocarpa ectomycorrhiza microbial communities from riparian zone in the Pacific Northwest, United States - 10_EM | ecosystem: Host-associated > Plants > Roots > Unclassified | place...
ATCAGGAATAAGAAGAGGAGGTTGTGGTGGAGGTGGTGGTGGTGGTGGAGGGATTGTTTTAAGCCTTTTCGGTAAAGTAACTCTGGTATAGTGCTATGCATATACCGGTAGGGTCAGGCAGGCAGGCGAGGCCCGTTTTTCTGCACCGACTCAGGTAATAATTTGCCTTTGAAGGAGAGGGGGGGGGGGTTGGATAATTAAGGTATGAGTGAGCGGGTGAGCGGATGCGGGAATTTGGGAGGTGGGAGGGGGGATTGGTTGATCGATTGATTGATGAATGTATGATACTGTACTACTACTACTATTACTACTACTACTAACTGTATGATTGACCACGGGTTAACGGTATGTATGCATGTAGGGTCCAGATGGCGAAAGGGGGGGCTGTGGGGAGTCAAGAGAAAGAGGAGAGAAATCCTACCTGTAGATTTGCATTGGGTAGGCTGTTAGCAGTCATACCACTGCTACTACTGCACTGGTACTACTACTGCTACTACTGTCATACTTTACGAACGTACGTATAGTGCTGTCCCAGAATTCGCTCTCAAACGAGCGACGGGGTATCGGACGAGCGGGGGAAAGCAGGGAGGAGGAAGGGACCCCATTCTATCTATCTGCTGGTGCCAGTACAAGCGTTGTCCGAGGTAGCGATCTGCGCTGATACTTGTATGTCTGCGATTTAAATAACTTTGGGACGGGGAGACTTTACAGCATGTAGTAATGATTCCCTTACGACAGCAACGAGATCATAGTACCACGAGACCGCCCATTTTAGCCTCCCCCCGCCGCCCCTTCCTGGAAAAGGTTACCGCCGTTCCCGGGGCCCACAGCATCAGCATCACCATCGTCATCAACATCGCCATCTTCAACGGCCGACCGGCCTACTAACCCCTCCCCCCACTGCCTTACCAACTAATACCACCAAGGCCCTAACAATCCCATCAATCAATCTCATATTGCTCATGATATACCCTTGTTCCTCTTCCCCCTCCTACCTTACCCCTCCGCCTGCTCCTCCGACCAGCATACCCCGCCCCCAATCGTCGTCGGAAAACGCTCAATCCCTCGGGCTAGGTAGGTAGCACATAGCAAGGTACTTGTGTAAGGCCGTATTTTGAAAATCTTCAACCTCCCCCCGAATGTGAATTATATATACTTTATTGGACTTTCGTGGTGGTGGTAGCATACGGTGGACAGGTAAGGTAGATACGATGGAAAAGAACAGGCTGCCGACGTCTGCCGGCCCAATCCATCGGATCCCTTCTCTTTTTCTTTTTTTTCTTTTTTATAATGTTGCTTTTTTTGGAGGAAAATAGCGTTGTCTAGTATGATAGCACCATTTTGCAACTGCCGGGAAAAGAAAGAAAAGAGAGAAACCCGCGTGGGGATTTTCCAAGACAGTTTACCAAGCCGTGTGGGGAAAAGCACTGCAATCTCTGATAGGTTTTGGAAGGGGGGGGGGGTAAGTGGTGTGTATGTGAGTGGCGAAGGGGGAGAAAAGAAGGAGCAAGATCTAGGTAAGGTAAGGTAAAGTTGCCATGGATGGTAAAAGAATCTAATATATTGGTAATTTTGAAGAGGGAGCACATGATTGATTGTTGACTGATTAATTAATTGATATGCAGGGCCCTTGACCTTTTGGCGATGGCGATAATAATATCGTGGACTATGAAGCATTTTTTCTGAGATCGGGGCTCGGGGTTCCTCGGGGGGGGGGGTGGAATGGGGAAAGGTTTCTTGGGCTCCACTCCCCCCCTTCTTCGGGGTAGGGGAGGAGGAGATGGGATAACATTTGTCCAACTTTGGATATTGATGAACCAACCCAACCCAACCCAACAACCGGACTAGACTTGGCTAGCCAAATTGACTGGCAGGAAATATCATCCGGAGGAGGAGGAGAGGGAAGGGCATTTTCGCATTATCAAAAAAAAAAAGGTAAAAGGGAAGGAAGCAAAAAAACTCGGATCGCACAAGAACTTCGAGTCGGAAGCAGTTACCGGTGTAAAAAAGGAAAAAAAAATGTATAATACCTGTGATAGGCGAAGGGGGGGGAGGGGACAAAGCACGAGGTGGTGCACTATAGCGGTTTAAAACCGCTGCTGATACGGGTACGGTAGTACCATTATTGTAGATTTACCTGTAGTCCAGTCAACTTGTATTACTGACTGACTGAATGGCTGTAGTACTAGTAAACCGTTTAGCGTTGCAGGAACAAGAGCCCCTGGAAAGCGTTATGCTGGAAGGGGGAAAAGAAAAACCCACGTGGGAGTGAGAATGGGAAGTATGACAGGGAGAGAGAGAGAGAGAGAAACACATCATCTCTTGCAATATCTACAAATCGAAACTAAACCCACAAAAAAAATAGAGGAAGGAGGAAGGAAAAAAAATTCATCGGAAAAGAAAAAGCAAGTATAGTACTCATCGCGAAAGTGAGAAGGGAGAGGGGAGAAAGAGAGAAGAAGAGAAAGAGAAAAAAGAAAGAAAGTTGAATTGAGCTTCCTACTTGCGAATTCCTTGACTTGACATGGCATACATGGGATATGATACCGTATTCCTAACTTATTTCTAGCTGCCCAAATTTTATAATAATATTATTATAATAATATTATCATAGCTACCCACCTGCCTAACTTACCCTTTGTATCCTTTATGCCATCTGCTTTACTAACTTATGATACCGGTATATACTCGAGTACACACTTATTTTATTTTATTTTTTATGCCGTACCCACCACACCAGAGTTTTGGGAAACTTTCCCGATCGCGCAGGATCTTAATGATTAGACCCATTGCGCAACGAGTTTGAAGGGTGCTGTACCCTGCAAAAGGGTGCCAGGACAGAAACGGGCTTTTATTTAACGTTGAGGCAAATAAATAAATAAATAAATAAATAAATAAATAGACGATTAGAGAGGTCAGACGCCACCAGACCCACACTGCCCAGCCCTTGGAAGCCCAATTGCCCAAGTGCTCTGGTTACATGAGATTTTTTAGGGGTGCGTACCAGATGTACCGGCACAGCACAAGTACGAGTTATGTGTGGATGGATGGACGGATGGATGGATGGGTACGCATTTATGCTATGGCTAATGGTACGGGTGGAAGGCGAGGGGGAGGTAAGTAGTGGTACCGTAGTAGTTAATGCTAATGTCGATTGTGCTATGGGATGTAGTGCAAGATTGACGCAGAGCTTCTTAAATTGTAATACCATGGGAGAGGTCAGTGTCACGCTTTTATCGACAATGGCATTTATTTGTGTTTCGCCGTTTTATTATTATTATCTTCTTGTTAGATATGCTAAGTTACCGGTACTATATTGCTGGCCTCTTTCTCCCTCCTCCCCTCCCTCTCTCTTATCATAATATTGGCGTTGTTATTATTATTACGTCTTCAGGGTTTAGAGTTGCAAAAGTACTTGGATGTGTTACGCTACTATTGTACTATTGTGTGGATAGCATTGAGATGTCAGTTTGGTTCCCCTATGGGGATTTTGGTGTTATTATTATCACGCAGGGATTTTCCCTCTTTCTGATTGCCGGTAGTTAATTCGGTTAGCTTTCGGTATTCTGACCCCCTTGTAGCAATGGCTTGTAGCAATGGCTTAGGGCTTTACTTACGGAGGTCATCGCCAGTTCCTCGCAATGATAGTCGAGCCCTGCTGCGCCTGGCTCAGCGTTCTCGCGTCACGATGCCTAACCCTAAGCTCTGGCTGGCCCTGCAGATGCAAATACCGAACCCTTGGGATGTGTTGAGCGGGATTCTTCTCCTTCCCCCTCCCCCTTTTGTCAACCTCTCATTGTATCATGCTCGTATGATATGATACTTGCGAGAGTGGATATCATGGTGTCCACTTCTTGCACACTATAGTCCATCCTCCACTCCGCCCCGGAGTTTCCTTGTGCACAGTACACCCACTGTCGTTCTCACAACCATCCCCCCCCGGAGGCTCGTCGTCACCCAACCCTTTCCCTCCTTTCCCTCCTCCTCCCCTGTCCCCTTTTCCGCACTCTCTTTTCGTCATTCGATTGCAGGTATGGATTTTATTTTTATTCCTTTGAGCACCTCTCCTGGCTCAGCGCCCACCGGCTTTTGTGACTTATGGGGGTTATCCACTTATACTTTTATATTCTTTGTTTGTGGGAGGACAAGGGCGGGGGGCGAGGGGGTCAAGGGGGGAATGCACTGAGCGGTGGTGCTGTGCTACTCCTACTGCTTCTGCTTCTGCTTCTGCTGCTGCTGAACCCTCCTCAGCGAGCAAGCAGCATGCAAAAGTGTGCACTGAACACAGCGCACTCACTCACTCACTCACTCCTCTTGCCTACCTTTCCTACTACTACTGCGCTCTTACATACATGCTCTCCTGTCTCTGATCCCTTGTCCACCCAACCCTACCGCCCCTCCCCCCAGTTCGCACAATCGGGAGAAACATGGATACAATTATCTGTCACCGCACTTTCCGCCAGAGTTCTAGTTCACTATCTGTCTACCGTACTCGTCCCTCCCCTCCTTTCTCCCAGCTCCCATCCTCCACTCGCTCCCTCACTCCCTCACTCCCTCACTCCTCCCCCTCTCTCACTTACCTCACCTCTCCCCCCTCTCTTCTCTTCCCTCCTGCCTTCCTCCGCCTCCCGTGTCGTTGTTCACCATGGGAAGAACATATATAACATGGGGGACACCGCCGTGTTCAAGTTCGACGTCGACTCTATCTCCTCAACGCCATACTCTCCCTAGGGTTCCTCAGTCCGGCCTGTGGACTACCTCACCTTCCTCTCCCGTCATTATATGCAAACACAAAGGGAACAATGATCGCATCAGTTCCCCAGATGCCTCAGTCTTCGCCTTTCACCTCCTCCGTTGAGGCTCCATTGGCATCCCTCGTAACTGGCCTACACCTCTCCAACGGTCTGAAGCTTGTCCGGCAGTATGAGGCCACAGTGATTGTTCCAAAGGACCCGGTAGCTCGATTTCACAGCCTCTCGTACCTAGCAGCTTGCGTTCTCCTCTCAGCCCTAGCAATATCGTGTCTTCTGGTTGCTCTTCAGGATTACCGGCGTCACGCCATCATGTATGTCTCACTTTTTGTTTTTTAGGGTTATTGCTTTCCCCTAAAGCCTTGTCTCCCTTCGCACATTGGCTGATGAGAGGGGGCTATTCCGTGTGCGAAATTATAGGCCTCCCGGACCGTCCCCTGTCCCCTTCGTGGGAAATAAGTGGGATTTGCCTCTGCAGAAGCCCTGGTACAAGTTCAAGCAGTGGACCGATATGTATGGCTCGTTAGTGACGGTGTGGACTGGGCGTCGCCCCACAATTGTAATTGGAGACCCAAAAGTGGCTTGCGACCTTCTAGATCGCCGCTCTGTAATTTACTCGTCCCGTCCTCGATTCGTGGTCATGGGTAAGCCTACATTCTTGTTCTCGCTCATTTCTAACGCCCCCCACATCCATTGGTTTTTGTTGGGTGTAACAAATAGCTAATTGTGTTACGGGTCTCCCTTCTCTCTTGCTCTTAGGTGAACTATTTACAAACAATGATTCCTTGCTTACCATGCCCCACGGAGACAAATGGCGAAAGACCCGGAAAATCTTTCATATGGGGCTTCATAGGCGCGCTTGCGAGAGCTACAAACCGATACAGGAGGCAGAGTCCCAGAGGCTTACTCGCGATCTTTTGATCACCCCCGAGATATTTGGTAGACATTTGGAAAGATATGCCTCGTCTGTTATGATTTGTGTTGCATATGGACGCAGAGTAGACGATTTGGAAGACCCAATTGTCAAGAAGATTTATGACCGAATGGCGTACATGTCTACTCTCAATGTGTAAGTTGTTCCGCTTATTCCGATTGCCTCACCTGTTCGCCTCTTCTTGTGTTGCGCACTTTCGACCCCCGCTAGGCCGGGGGCTGTTAAGGACAAAGAGAAAGGCTGACAAGTTTGACGTCAGACCTGGAGCATTTTGGGCGGAGTCGTTCCCTATTCTCAAACTTATCCCCGACTGTTTGGCCCCATGGAAGCGAGAAGTTAAACGTCGCGCAAAGGATTCGACCGAGATGCTTTCCAGACTCGCAACCGATGTTAGAGACCAAATAAAGAAAGGGAATGCTCCAGCATCCTTTACGAAGACATTGTGGGAGAAGAGGGAAGGAAACCCGGAAGCTCTTTCCGAGCGAGAGATAGCATATGCGACCGGTTCATTGTTTGGTGCAGGAAGCGATACCTCATCTGCGACCCTTATGAGTTTCTTCCTGGCTATGACTTGTTTCCCGAGGGTTGCTGCGGAGGCACAAGAAGAATTGGATCGAGTGGTCGGCAGGGATCGATCTCCCACCTGGTCTGACGAACCGAATCTACCATACTGCCGTGCAGTTATTAAGGAGACCCTGAGATGGAGGCCAGTTGCTGTTATGGGAGGTACACCCCATGCAAGCATCAAAGACGACCAGTATAACGGTCACTTCATCCCAAAGGGCACGACTATATTAGGCAACCTGTGGGCAATTCATCACAACGAAAAATACTTTAAAGACTCCCACGATTTTATCCCAGAGAGGTACCTTCGCTCGGGACAGGTTGACGGGATGGAACCATATCCACATCGTGATGGACATTCCGCTTTTGGCTGGGTAGGTTTTCTGTTCCATCCCTGCACCACCACCCCTCTCCGATCCTTCTGCATGTTCCTCCCCTTCTCTCCACGCCCTTCCCCGCTCCAACTTTCCACGGTTCTCCGTCTCTTCGGAGCTTCATCAGCTGACACATCCTGGCTACCAGGGACGCCGCATCTGCCCAGGTAAACAACTTGCTGAGAATTCCTTGTTCATCACGATCGCTCGCGTACTCTGGGCCTTCAATATCTCGAAGGCGACCGATAAACATGGTCAAGAGATAACTCCAAACATTTTTGCATATACGGATGGCTTCAATTCGAAACCGCAGCCATTTCAATGCCGAATCCAGCCACGCACGCCCGGCATCCAGCAGATTATTGAGCGCGAGGCGAGGCTCGGGGAGCAGTTTTTGGATAAGTACAAGTGCAGTTGAGTTTAAAAATAAAAACATAAAAAGGTGAATGTGCTATTTCTTTCTTTTCCTTTTGGTTATCCTGGCGCAGTCGGTTAAAGGACAACGGAGCACAATGGTTTTTTTCTTCTTTCCTTTCTGTTCGGATTTTCCACTGCAATCGTCTTTCCCACCTAATTATGTTTCTCCTTTTTTGGTATAGCATTTAAAGGAATCGGCGCAACGTCTTGTTTACTTTTTTCTACTTTATTGCTTTCTTTCTTCCCCGGTTTGGGTTTTTTATTATCCCCGCCATGTCGCAATCGTTTCACACACCAAACCTGTTTTATTTGGAGTATCTTGTTCGTGATGGTGCTTGTATTTTTTTCTTTTTTCTCATCCGATGTAAGTAATACGCAGGAGCAGGGGTGGAGGGAGAAGAGGAAGGTGGGGCTGCAGCTCCGCAGAATAGAAGGAACGAATTACCTGATTACCGTAAGAACTCATGTGCAGTCGTCTGATAAGTTTCCGTACGGTTCCTGGCGACAGCGCTGCATGACAAGTTTTTTAAAAAATTAACCGCATAAAAGGCTCAGACAATTATTTGATAAAAAGTATGCTAATAGAGAGAAATTTCGTTTCCTCCCAATTATGGTAATATTTCATCAACAATAGGAGATTAGGAAAAAGAGAGTATGGCTAGTGATCGATCTAAAGGGTATTTTTATGATTTTTTTCCGAATTTTCTCACTGTGCAAAACAAATTGTCTAAATAGAAAGATATTAAAGCAAGTTTTGAGCTCTAGGCGGCTGTGACTACTATATCAATGAGATTATATAGTTTGTGGACCTCTGTCATATTATAGCAGGAATTAAAGTCTATCAAGCCACTTCTCACCTGGCCCTTCTTCCTGCTTGAATTAACTTAATCTTTCACATCGGCCTAATTCTAGTATGATATAGATCATAATGCGGGCAAGTCCTAACCTAAAACCATGCTTTAAGTTATTCATTCCTTCGTGTTCAAGCCTTTAATCTATTCTATATCTGCCCCCGTTATATACAGGTCTGGTAGAAGCTTTATCAACAGTCACCACACACTTGAGTTCTTATTCAACTTCCCCATATAGCAGTAACCTCCTCTCTCTCTCTCTCTCCAGAAAGGCTTTTTTACTTAAAACTTGCTCCTCAGCTCTCCGAGTGCGCAGCCATGCCATGACTGCGTTCCTGGAACAAGTACCCGAGTACGTACGTATGATACCTTGCAAGAAGCCCTTTGGATGGCCATACGTTGGACCTCACCAACCAGCAAACGCCATTCGCAATTCCACCAACCTTAAACCAGACTAAACCTATCGCAGTCAGTCAGTCAGTCAAACCCGGTGATTTCCGCCAACTAAAAAATCCAATAATTACCGTAGCCAACTTTTTTCCAAGAAAAAAGTTCTCCTTACGGCACTTGTAGTAAAAAAAAAACTAACTGTATGACGCACGCATGAGGATGGATGGATGAATGGGTGGATGGTTCAGAACTAAAGAGGGATAAAAAGAGAACGCAACCTTGCCAAACTAAGCCAACCCAACCAACCAACTTAATTATCAACTGAATCTCCATCCCATCCATCCATCCAACTCATGGTAAATTCCGAAAACGGTAGGTGGGTGACGGATGTTGACAGCCCCAGTTCATCTGATCTTTTTCGAGAAGAAAAAAGAAAGAAAGAAAAAGGAAAAGAAGTATGATATATGTTATTGTGAAATGAATAAATAAAAAAGTAAAAAAGTAATATAAAAAAACGTCAGCCTTCATTTATCCATTCATCCCTCCCTCACTTTTCTCTGAATCTCCTTCCTGGTAGCCCAGCCTGGCACCGTATATTCGGGATCATACCTAGTTTACATAAAAGTTCTCGCCGGTGATGAGGGATGATATCGTACGTACGTACATACCCCGGCGAGGTCTTGTTTTGACAGACGGGCAAGCCAGAGTAACCACAAGCACAATACGAGTACAGTTATAATACCACTCTTTCTTTCTTTCTTTCTTTCTTTCTTTCTCTCTCTGTCCTTGTGAGCCCTCAGCCGACCAACTAACTAACCAGTGCATATCCACAACAATACGAACTCCGAAAAATCCGGTGAATTTGGGAAGAAAAAAAAAACTCCCGGTATGATATATATAACTCGTATTTGATGTGTGGTATTTGCATTTGTAATTTTTGCCTTGGTCATTCTCGCCTCCTTGCTTGCTTGCTTGCTCCACTGAACTACTGGGGATCCATAGATGGTTTGAGTAAAGTTTATATAGTCTGTGTTGGGTTGGGGTTGGGTGGCTTTTATGGTTATGTATGTATGTATGGGATATGGTATGGGATAACTTTTGTTGTATGATAGCTGGGGCATCTAGCGGGGGTAGAGTACATACGGTATAATAGTACCGGTAGCCCCTTTTCTTCCGTCAGCGAGGGTTTTTGCGGATAGGGAGAGGGGGGTGGTACGCGCGGCGTGGTAACATTATGATGGGTTATAAAAGAAGGGTTTGTTGATATAGTCTTCTTCACCGGGTGGAGGGGGGGGGGAGGGGGAGGTATCAGTGATAGAGTGGGCTTTTTGCTAACCATTCCGCCGCTCACGCCGAATACTCCCTGCTCGTCACCCGCCCAGTTTCGTTACGGCTGAGGTGAAGACTGTAGTTAGGTCACTGTGTTGTGTTGTGTTGTGTTGTAGTGTGTGACTAGTGTGTATTCGAGAGGTGTGTGTGTGTGTGTGATAATAGCTTTCCCTTCATATCCCTTTCCCACCCTTTTCCCCACGGCCTTCAGCTCTGCGGGGTGGTATTGTGGTGGTGGTGGTGGTGGTGGTGGTGGCGGTGGTGGCGGTATCTAGAAGACCGGTACGGTTCTCCATGCATTGCTGCGGGAGAGTAAAGCGAGCGGGTTAGCCAAGTTGGCGCGATACGTGCTGTGCGAGTACAGTAGTTCATACACATCGTACAATAACCGCAGGGAGTATCGTAAATCATCATCCATCACATTGCATCGCTGCATCGCTGCAACACATTACATCTCCCCCCGCTCTCTCTCTCTCTCTCTCCTCCCCCTCCCCCCTCAATCTCAAGCAAGCAAGCCCTCAGCTATGATCACATACACCCAAAACCACATGCCCCGGTTGTGTATGTATGTGTGTGGGGGGGGGGGGGAGGTGGTTGACTTATTTCTGCTGCAGCTGAGGATGCTTGTGGGGGGGTATATAGGGATTGTGATTAGCGTATCGTTGTCTCGTCGCATAATATCATAAACTATTCTCTTCCTCTCGTTTCCGAAGCTTGTATGCATGCGTGATCTCCCTTACTTTTTTAATTTTTAATTTGTATTTTATTCGTCGATGGTGTGAAGTATAGCACTGAGACAGTGCCGCGATAAGGTACCGGTAGGTTACCGTAAGTGCCGGGGTCGGGATTGATAGATATCAGACAAAACGCCCTTGCCAAGATGTTTCTTCCTTCCTCCTCCTCCTTTCCCCGCTTGGCCCCTCCCCCCGGCTGTTTTTTTTTGTTTCGTGGGGTTGTTGTTCCCCCACGGTGATAAGGCCGTCGCACAGTACCTAGCTTAGGGGGGAGGGGAGGGACCTATTTCGCCAATCTAGTTATGGTACTCTGTTCATAGCGAGCAAGAAGTACCCGAAAACAGGAACTCGAAGACTATATTACCAGGGATCCGTGCATATCCGAGTGCCCATACAAACCCACGACCCCTGTTTTCGGACACTTCTTGCCCACTACGGTACGAGTATTGGGGAATAAATAGATGAAGGTTCGGATTGGGGCGAAATTAACGAGGTGATGGAGACTCGGGGTTGCCGAGGGGTTGTGCTGTGCTTGTTCGTGTGATATCGATTCCTACGATAGATGCTTGGGGCATATAGGCATAATCCTCGAGCGCCTTGGATAGGATAGTGCACGATCGAGTACGTCTTAAGGGCACAATTTCAAGGTGTATCTAGATATCTACCGCATAATGGCCCATCACATACGAGCATGTATGATAGCACATTAATTTCCTGGGGCTCAAGTCGAGTCGGGCCTGCCCGCTAGCCAGCCAGCCAAGCCACGGAATCCCAATGATATTTCATGTGCAGCATAGCACGTACTGTACCACAAACGGTATTCTCCAGTTTGGTTGGGACATCAAGGACCACAGCAACCTCCTCTCCCATGCCTTGCCATGCCTTACCATGCCTTACTTGTACCATGTGCGGCACATCTTGGGTTTTCTGAAACAAACGGCTGAAATGTGCTTTGTACTCTTTTCCGTTCATCCATCTTGGGAGAAATAAAGAAAAAAAAATCCCAATGGTTTTTGTTTTTCCCTTTTCTTATTGTTGGTTCTTTTTGTTTTGTTTTTCCAGCTCTATCTTGCGGGGAAGGAGGGGGGGGGGGGGAGGTTGGGTAACCCCTGAATACTGGTATTCGGTATGGCAGCATGATTCGGTGGATCGGAAATCGGGATTGTGGGAAAAGAAAAGAAAAGGAGGTGAAGGAGGGAAGGAAAGTAAGGGAGAAGGAAGAAGGAAGGGAGCAAGGGATAATATGATATACGTTACTAATATCAATTGTTATATAGCTCGGCTAAGGTGTGATGCAATACGAGGAGTGCGCAGTGGTTGATGATTTTCAGATGAGGGCATTTGATGCGGAATTGCTATTGGAATTATATTTGGAATTGGAGATGGGACTCCGGCTCGGCTGAGGAAACTAGACTCTACCGGTCGGGCTCAGTGCAGTGCAGCGCAGTGCAGTGCAGCATAGTGCCGCTACGGGTGATATTGAATACAATTTCAGTACTATTGGCACACTCCAGTACCGCACATCACTAGCATCCATCAATGCACCTACGATATCCTATAAATTTATATCTGCCACTGCGCCCAATCACTTAGATCACGCCCCACCTTACCATACTGAGTAAGCGAGATCCTTTCCCCACGGCACATTACATCCCGCCTATAAACCAAAAACGGGAACCAAAACTCTAAAACTGCCGGGTTCCATTCCTTCCTTCAAACTTTATTTTTTTTTACTTACTGTGCTGTAACTTACTCCTTTGGAAGGACACTGCCGCACGACCGTGCGGTACTAACACTCGAGCACTGGTACCTGTAACAATGAGATGATACGCATAGTGATCACCACAGTGGTCAGAACCTGCTTGCCGAGCGCGAGCTCGGCGAAATGCGCGATGTGAATCGTGCCCCTGCTAATTGTGCTTGTACGAGTCAATGCCTATCATCTTACCTGTACTACCGGTAACTTACTATTGACGCGATAGGCGCTGTAGAGGGTACTTATGCAAACATTTTTCGGGATGGGATGGGATGGGATAAAACGGAACTATTCGCCAAGGGTTAAACTAGTAATTACTGTCGGACACGCGAGCGGAGGGGAAAAGAAAAAAAAAAGGCTGGGAAACTATGATACTGACCGGTTGGATCTCCTCAGCAGTGTTCTCGTTCTATATGATGCAGTAGCCGAACTACCAGCTACGGCGACTAACATTCACTAGCGAACCATACACTACACACAGTGCGCTATCGTCCAATTATTACTCTCTTGCTTCATCAATATATTAGGGATGGGGGAAAAAGGTGAAAAAAAAAGGAAAAATCCAGGGGGATTTTTCCTTTCTTTTTCCTTTCTTGACACAATTTTTTATTTCATTTTTCCTTCTGGATCCTCACTGCGTGCGGTATGTAAATATGGTATCCAGCTGGCGGTTGAAGGGAGCTCCTGATTTCCTGTTGATTCGTTCATTGGATTGGAATCATGTATGTATGATAATTGTGTTATTATGCAGTAGCTTGTTTTGTTTTTGTTTTTGTTTTTACTTTTTTTCTCTTTCTCTTTCGCTTCCGCTTTTTCCTTCTTTTCTTCTCCCTCTCCAGCTTCTTCCTAGCCAGTCGGAGAGCTGAATGTCGAATGCCGATGAGAAAGAGGGGAATGGTTGATACTTGTCTCTTCTTTTTCTCTCTTCTTTTCTTTTTTTAATACCAGTATTTGATTTTGATTTGTTACTGCTGTTGTCGGAGGAGAAGGTGGAGGAGGAGGAGGAAGGGGAAGGGTTCACATTGTTGCACATGGTGTGGGGAAAACGTGGCGATCCAGGGCCATGCGAATTGTGGGGCGGGTGGATGGTACGGTACGGGTCCTGTTGCAAGCCTGGCTGCTTACTTGCTTGCCGGGCTGCGCAGCCCTGTTATCAAGGGGTGCAGCGCTCGCGAGGGGAGTTTTTCTTGTTTTTTTCTTTTTCTTTCTCCCTTTTTGCTTGGGGATCTTTCTGATACCATGTATCTTTGTGGATACCATAATGCTAAGCTTGTGCCATGCCGTAGGTAAGAACAATATCTTGGCCCAGTTGGATATAAAATTGGAGTCGGGTTTGGGGAGGATTATTATGCTTATCTCCAGGGACTAACTGGGGGGCTTCCTTCTCTTCCACGCTAGCAGCAGTGCAGCCGCAGATGCTATGCTTCACTGCGCCGGCATGTTATGTAGCAAGGTGCCTTTAATTATTATTATTTGTCAAAAGTGTAGTCCTAGGTGTGCCTAGTTGACTTTGACATTGCCAGTATTGTCATTTCTTCTCCCCCCTCTCCCAGCGGACGGGCTATTCCATACCGCATTCTACGGGTGTTCTTCCTCTGTGCCGGTGCTGCACAGTACCGTTGTCTCACAGTAACCGTAGCTGAGCTCAGACAAAAACTCTCTAGCGCCACAGCAGCCTTCCTGTTTCTCTCCCCCCTCGCGCCCACCCAGGTCCTTACATTTGCCGAACACAAGCACGGATACCGGTACTCCGCTGATTAGATAGCGGCAGTATAGGTCCGGCGCATAAATCGGATGTCAGGTAAATAGATCAGAAAAAAAAAGGTACCACAAGTCAGGCCCCTCGGCACCGCATCATTATATCCAGCTGCGATGGTCATCTCTCCGTCGTGAACAGGGCGAAGCAGATAAGCTCAGCTCAACCTGGGCGAGACTTTGTTTGAGAGATGGGGGTGGTCGTCAACGATGAAGAGACGAGAATGCCGAGACTTTCTTGGATATCAGTAATCAAAGCGCTGCGGGAGACTGCTCTGGTAAGATGATAGGGGAGCTTTCTTCCTTATTGTTACTAAAGGAGTCTATAGGCTAAGGGCGGGGACGCTATTGGCTGCATTGTGAAAGTTGTTGACGCAATTAGTCGTCCTATGCCCGCAGGCCTTATACAGGTTCCAAAGTATTCGCACCATAGGGTGCCAAAGCTCCCATATTTTTCTTTTCCTGTTTCGAACGTACGTTTGTCAAGTAAGGCGTTAGGCTGGTACGATGTACTCGAGTAGTGTGCAGGATAGGGGTAATTACCCAAGCCAATGATGCATGGTGGTGAGGTGTTTTTTTTGTTTTTCTACAGTGCAGCACCCGATACAACTTGACTGAGGGGTAGGTATTCAGTGCAATACTCGAGTACAAGTATGGGTACGGAGGAGCCGGGCCGTGTTGTACGTGGGTGGGTACACTGGAGCTGGGTTCTTGTAAATATAGATGGGTCTTATAAACTCAGAATCTCAGATCAGATTCTATTTCTCTGCCTCTGGGGCTGAAACATGTTTCTTGGGCTAGAATACTGAATGGAAATGCTACCCAGGAGGGAGCCTGTTGCCGAAGCGGAGCTCGCCAGTGCACGAGGGTAGGGACTGCCCTTGCTTGACTACGCAGTAGAGGTGCAGTGCGTATGGCGTGATAGAGTATCCGGAGAAAGGAAGGGCCCCCCACATTTTGAAAGGCGGGAAATATATTATCCCGGTGTCTCACCCTGCTCGGCATGCGTAGAAGAGTTGTATCATAAGTACAAGCATTAGTCACTCGGTGCGATATACACATAGACTACTTAGTGGAGAAGGGGGAGAATCATCGCGTGGAAGGATTTCTTAGGCTGCAGTGGTGTTTGGAGGCTTTTAGTGGGGTGGAGATGTTCGAGCGTTTGGGCATTGGTTTTTGATAGGGGTCGTCGATATTGTGATGCACTGTGCTCGAGCACAAGTGTGACTTAGGGGATGTATGGTATTTGAGTTTCAATCTTTTTTGATCCATACAGGACTGGAAGGCGTGGCCATGGTATGTGAATAATTGAGTCACAGGAGCCTGGAATATGTCTCCTCGCTGGGTGCAACAAGGCCTGGGCTAGTTACGGCTACGGCACAGTAACCGCCAAAAGGTGGAGTGAGGCAAGCTGTTATATCGAGCATCATAGCATTGATGCAACTTGGTTCAAGAGCCGGCCGGAATACTGCATGGTACTCGCTATTCACAGGGCCCCAGGCAACATTCGTTTTGAGGGACTTTTTCGATATTATCCTCTTCCTATGGCATCCTATGTCATTGATTTCTAACTGCCACATTTTATCCTAATCCCTCTCTATAATAGGGACTGAGTTTGAAAGTCCATTAAGCAAGGTTCCCTTCATCCAAATAAATTAAATTATTGGAGGTTGGTTCGTTCGGTGCCAAGCATTGTAAACTCGCCCACCGAGAAATTTAGAAAGTTATGTGCCGTCCCCGATAGCGTGTGTTGTCTACTGACCGGATTTGACCTCAAGTCCCCTGCTGGTGGGAGGACGGCCTCCTACGGGAATCGCTGTGCTCCTTTATTCTCGTTTTTACATATCTTTTCCTTTATAACTCTTTTATGAGAAAAGGAAAGGGAAGATTACTACGATAACGTAATATATATCTTTCTGGTCTTCTAGTCGTTGTCAGGCTGAGGGGCCCTAATCGACCGATTCTTGGGCCTATTTTTTTATTTCCCTCTTGAGGCCTCATATCCTTGGGCGCAACTCTATGTGGCTTAACCTCCATGCATGCGAGTCTGCTGACTGCGCAACGGGTCTAGTTTTCTCTTATTCCTACCGGTATGATACCTCTCTCGAAGCCTTAGTGGGCATAGATTCAAGTATTGATAGGGCCAAGTAGATTAAACCCACTCTCTCCTGGTTCATGGATACGAGTGTGGATCGAGTTTCTCCCCGAGAGTTTCATTCTACCCAGGCGGATCAATTACTCCCAATTATATGTCCTTACGAGATAGATAGGGTGGTGTGGGAGGTGGCGATCGTCGGCGAGCATTTTGGCGATCAAAGAAGAGCAACCAGGTAGCATGAAAAAACTCCACCACACTAGTCCAGTTCTCATTTCTATCGCAAACTGTGCAAGACAGAGGTTTTCGGGGGGCTCTCTTGAGGGGAGCCTCGCGATTACTCGTTCTTACTCTGCTTGAGTACGGTGATATTCCTGTACTCGAGTACCGGTACCTAAGGATTACCTCTATGGTACATTGCCGGTACTCTGGTCGTCACACCAATTGCCCGTTGAGTTTAACAACAGCAGCACGTGGGGGTAATCATTTTCAAGGCCATCAAACCCACACCTCAAAACAAATCGATAAAAACGAATACCTAAAGTATAAATTGTTTTCTCCTCGTATCATAAGTTAACCTCTAGACGGAGCATTTTATAGTTATTATGGGGGAGGATCGAGGGGTATGCGCTCTTATTGGGCTAGTGTTATGGAACCTTGTGTGATGTGCGTGAAACGATTCTGGTTTTCCGAACATAGTATTTACTTTTTCTGTTTTCCATCACGCTTGTTTAGTAAGGTTGAGGGGAAATGGACGGCTGTCACTGGTAAGTATGCCAAGTCTGGTGAATTTCTGGGATGCTTACAAGGGGTCGTCAACTGCTTATCACGCAAGATACTGTATATCTGTATGTCTGGCTCAGCGAGGCGTCTCTATGTCGTCTCTGAGATCCGGTCCTATCAATCTGCCAACTGCGCTTTTTAGGGGCTTCTAGGCTGGACGCAAGGAGGAAATGGGAAAAACCTGTTCCCCCCTGAGTCTGCATGCATGCATGCCTCGTGGGACGAAGGCGGAAGATCGAGCTATGTCTATCGTGGGCTTGCTTTATTTTTTACTCTTGCCTTGTTTTCTTCATGTTTTGCTCTGAGAGTGTAGGGTAAAAAAAACTCTCCATATTTATTACCTATCGGTCACTTCTGTGATCGAATGAAACTTCATAGGGAGGGGGTATCTGCGGGATCGAGTTCTCTGGCTCTCTTCGACTTGCTCTCTCAATTGGCCGTTTCAAACGATGGCTGACGCACGAGGACGAAAGCAGGAAGAACGACATAATAGCATTGAGTGTGATATCCGCTCCCACCCTTCCCCAGTGCCGTTTCCCCATGATACGGCAAGTGCACCTCGGCCGCAGCTCAAAACCACATTGGCTAATTCCCATTCCTTCGTAGCTTCGGCTCAATCGTCGATTGCGATTGACTCTCCCCGCCTTTTCCCCCTGCGCTTGGTGACGATGAAATCACGACTGGGCCTATGAGTTCACTTCATCGCCCGACGTAGGAGAGCCCTTTTGTCATAATTCCGACATGCCACTCTCTGGCTAACGGGCTGGCATTTTTATTCGTGGAGCCGCTCACTCCGTGCTACGCCATACATGACCTGGGTGATGCCTGAGGTTACTTATGGTCGAAAATCGTATCGCAGCTGTTGATGTGATAATGCCGGATTACTATTATAAGACCTAACGGCTGATTGTTTTTGGGGTGATATATATTTCACGGCTGGCATTATCAAAGTACCGGTATACTAAACAAAGTGTTTAGCCTTCGACTGGATAGGTTCTTGACACTTCGTACAGCTGAGATCATCTTTGCAGTAACAGGAGGTGCCGGTTATGGTGACATCAAGGGAGAACTTTCGATATTTCCTTTTTCCCTCTTTTCTCCTCATTCTTTTCACTAGCGCGTTTTTTGTTTTTTTCCCGCTTTGCTTTGTTTCCCTTTCTTGCTCCTCTCCACCCTCCTCCTCTCCCCATCCCGTTATTGGTCCCGATTTGAATGAGTGTTGTCCTTACCTGGCGGGAAGTAGATAACCACAACCTGCCTCGACTTCCATACGGTATTCTGACCAAAAAAGGTTGGTCGTTGCCCTTTGGTAGGAGCATTTTCTACTCGAGTAAAGGGATTATCGGTTTCAGTTGCGGCATCCCTACTTATGCGTGTGGATGGGTCAAAAAAAACTGCATTCTCAAGGACCCCCACATCTGTCGATGGTACGAGTACATCAGCATTTGGCTGAAGGTGTTACGACAGGGTCGACCTTTGTTGTACGAACCCGCTGGGGTTAGAGAGGTGTGAGAAGAAGGAAGGAGCGATCCTCGGGTTGTCGGGCAAATCCATTTTCTTCTTTGCAATTTTCACATTGCATGACGGAAAGATTGTTGGGACAGATCTTCAAAAATGGGGAAGTGTGGCGAATGGAAGAGCAGTTGAGGACAATGCCGTTTGAATGCGGTCGTCGTCACAAATTTGGAAATTACCGGCAATTTACCGAGGATGAAGGATTGAAATATGAATCGTGAGTGATGTAAACTGGAGGGGGGAGGTAGATGAGAGATCCTGGAATTGTCACTCATCTTCTAGGGTACACAGGTTGTTTTGGTCATCCCAGTTCGCCAGAGTGTGTGACTCGGGGAAATAGGATATGAGGAGTTCATCCCTTTCCTTCTCCAGGCCCATCTTTTTTCCTTCCCTGGCGGAGCAAGCGAAGCGGGGCGACCCGGTACCAAGACCCACATTGGAGGGGTTCAGCACGCTGAGCGTCAAGGGGATATGCGATGGGCAGCCCCGGATGAAGTCCGGTATGCCTCTTCAATACTTACCCTACTGGATCAACATTTCGGGGTTTAGGTGTGATGTGATTTTTTTTTATTACTTTCCACCCCACCTTATAAAAAAAGCAAGGATACCTTTCCGCTATGTTCACCGGGAGTTGCGGCGAGAGGCACCCAGGCCACGATTTGACTCGAGGCAGGGTCTCAGACCCGGTCCCAGGGCAGAAGCTCTGAATCCAGGGTGCGGCGAGTATGCATAAGCACATACGTCTCACTTTAATCCACAGTGTACAAACACAATTTGGCTCACCCGGAAAACGGCTTCTACTATTTCCTCGAATAGCAATCATTAACCTCACCTCTACTGGCCAGATGTGCAGTGGCATGGGTTAATATCGGCGCTTGATAAGCCCTTTTTTGGCCTTGTCAGGGCTGAACAACACTGTCGGGGTATCTCGCAACTTTCCCCAACCTCAATGCCTTACGACGGCGCCTCTGTATCATGTAATATTGCGGTCATTGAAGACTCAGAGGCGGGGGTGCCTCCGCTTCCAACATGGCCAAGTACTTGTCTGGAATTAATTTCACATCTGGCAATTCCGCAACTTCCGTGTCAGGTGCTCATAGGAATATGGGAGGGGGCGAGTGACTAGCACCGGGGTTGTTGAGAGCTCGAGTCCGATGAGAGATAGACTAATGGGCCCAGGGATCCACCCTCAACCCCACGGTACAACTGCCCGGCTAACAGCCAAGGTTTCAGCAATAGGTAAAACGACAGCTAGTGAGCTCGGCTCACTGCAGGGCAATTCGAGCGGGGGATCCCAAAGGGCTTAACCCTGCCACGGCTAACTAGAGCAAATGGGAGTTCAACCCCAGGACCAGATATGGAAACCTCCGCTATCTTGTAACATTGCGCTTGCTGAGATTAGGTGAGCCTTTATTGATAACAGAATTAGGAAGTGGCGAAAAGGTTACTACTGGGAGACCCCCTTTGTCTCTTCATTCATTCCCGTCGGCAACGCTGTGGCCCTGTCCGATGTACTTCAACAGCACAGCGCCTTCGTGTTTCAGTGCATGCCATGCGGATGCTGTGCCATCTCTACAATGCGAAAGGGGTCTGTCTACATGGAGACGTGGCCTTTGCCATGACATCTATCAATACAATCATAATTTATCACTCGACACGTGGACTAGGAGCCGTGTGAGAGGGAAGGTTGGGGGAGTCGCTCTTCCCGCGCTTCCCAAAATATGGCTAAATTTCAAAAGTAGCACTTATCCTTTTGCATGCCGCTTATCATTGCAGATCACCTTTCAGTGTAACGCCCCTCACTGCTAAACCGCCCCCAATTTTCTTTATGGCTGTGAGGCATTTCACCGAACTGCCGCTTGTAGGCGATTGGAGATGTCATGCTCGGCACAAGCTTTCGGCCTCGAAAGAGGCTCAAGTGGCCTACTGCCGAGGGCTGTGAACTGACAGGCCAAGGGGGATGGGAAAGCCCAGACTGCAATGTCAGGGGGCGGAACACCGGCCCTGTGGATATAGTGTACTAGTACATGCGCCCTCGGGAAGCAATCCTCAATTGCACTGGGTACAGCTATCTACAGCTAAATTAATCTATGATATTAGGTACATACATGGTCTGGCAAGATACGCGCTGACAAATCCCTAACCAGGTGACCAATTCAAGATCATTCTGCACCTTTGAATGTCGCCACGTACTTCCCACCCTCTCCTCCCCGCCCCTAAATTATAGCACAGTCCCTGTGAGGGGAATGATTTATCTCCAAATCCAAGCTTTCGCCTACTGTGGTAGTTTTTTGTAGGACGCGATCAATGCACCCTGTCACTTGCAGGAGGGACCAATCGCCAGTCAAAAAGAAAAAAGAAAAGAAGAGGCAAACTGGGGTAGGGCAGTAACCCTTTCCAAAAACTGTTCGCACAAAGCTGATCCAAGAGTGTCGTACTTTACGAGCCTCGCTAAAGCGATTTAGATGACGCCGGTGTTCCGGGGGGGGACACTGAACCCGCTCGTTCGGGATAAATCTAGGTTACTCCGGGGGTGCTGCGCCATACCGCGCTTTGCGAGCACAAGTCGCGTGGAATCTCGTATAACTCACTCCACCAGGCCCTCGTGTTCGGAGACAAAACCCCCTAAGAAGGATTGGTGTTTTCCTCTCACGGTAGGGCCTGGGTGTGCTGAGAGTGTCGGATCTCATTAACTGGGATTTTTTTTGCAATTCTTGCAATTCTGTTAGCGAGCCAAAACCTATCGTGGGCTGATGCAGGGATTGATGGAGATAGTGGATCATAACGGGATTTTATTGCCCGTATATGAAAGGTGTTGTCAAAACAGTTATGTCTAAGGTGACGCTTGTCTCTAGGATATAGCTGTCAGAGCTTAAAGTGGTACCGGTGAGTTAAATGTCTGAAAGTGGGGATATTTTTACGTCCATCTTCTGGTCTTGAGCCTCTTTTATACCTATCGAGTTCCAGGCGGAGGGCTTCCGGTTGCTGCATGTCAGCAAGTGCTGGATCGTGACCAGCGTAGGCTTAGAAGGAAGAGGAAAAAAAGGAAAACTACATACAGAGACCCTTCAAACTGATAATCTCGGGAGATTTAGGAAAAAGGGATTTCAAGTAAATAAATCTCCGTAGGGGTAGGCCAAGTCGGCGAGGAGAAAAAGAAAACAAAGTCCATAAGCGGGTACTAGCGCAGGCAGAAGACTACTGTAGAGAATTGCGGACAGCACAGATGTACTCCTGGGGAGCGAAGAAAAGTTCGTTGGGGGGTTGATGCGGTGACTTTTTTTCTTCCCCCTTGTCAAGTGAACGGGAAAGTGAGATAGAGGCCGGGGAGGCGGGAATAAGCTCCTCTGCGGCGTCAACGAGCAGAATGTGAAGGGTAATTGCAAAAGAGGCCACTTCCCAGGAGGGATCCTCGAGGGTAAAAAGAAAAAGAAAAAACTAAAACTTTGAAGGACGTGAGACCCTTGGTGTAACGCCCCTGCGAAGCTTCTTTCCCGCCCCACGGGCCCTATCATAACAATGGTAGCGAGAAAGTTCTTCTGCCGCGCTTTGCCTGTTAAAGCCTTCCAGGGGGTGGTCGATCACGAAAAAAAAAGGAACCCCTTCACTACTTTGGGTACCTACCGGAGTTATGAAACACCGCAAACGATCTCGGTTGCAGTGTGGAGGGGTCCAGGCTCAGGGCACAACACCCATGTCTCGGGCGTTAGAAGAAGCAAAAGCTATGAAAGCCAATCATGATTAATCACTCGGGTACTTCGGCCCCACATTGTGACCTGCACTCCAGATGTCTCGGGAGATATGGAAGGGATTGGTTTTTATGGTTGATTATTCTTTGTATTCTGCTTGCACCTCCCTTTCACTCCTCGGTTTCCCCTATGCTCATTTCATGATCGGGTTTGGGCCTCCAGGCGTTGAAGAGACGGCCAAACTGCAAGACATCCATGAAACAAATCATGGGCACTCAAAATTTGGCTGCTTTTTCACCTCCCCGAATCGGCGAATAGGTTGGGGTGGCTCTCGATACCGGGTTCCGAAACTAGTATCATAACTCGTACTTGAGTAGCAGGTAAGAAGTATTCGGTATGGGGGTTTGTGGATTTGTATGGCCGCCTAGATACGCGTGGATTTTTTCGCCATATATTCTGTGAATCCCTGTTATCGGGTACTTACTTACTGCGAGTGGTACATCATAGTATCGCACTCTAGCGCCATCTAATCCTGAGCCAACTCCTGGTGCCTCGTAAGTACGATGGGGGGGTAATCATCCGTTTCGAGGGAAAATCCCGCAAGGCATGCAAAGTAGCGGACAAGGACGGGTGGGGACCTGTCATTTTATGCAGAGACGACGTGGGAATCGAAGATCAAAGGGCCGGATGGCAGGCTCGACGTAAATGGTATGCTTTCAAATACTAGGCCCCCATTATCAAAAATTAGCCCCCACAATTTGTGGAAACATAATGCGTGACACGATTCCCTCTGCGACCTGACTGCCACAACACTACCCCCATGGGCTATATCGTTGATTAGGCCGAGCTAAACCTATCGGCCGACGCCCAGGGCGTAGCTCTTGATATTCTGGTGGCCATACTTTCTGCTTATCACTTGTGTGCATGGGGTGCAACCACGACTCAGAAAATCAGTGGAGTGGAGGAAAAATTATGCTTGTCTTAGGCAAGAAGTATCAGCGAATACGAGCGGTGAGCTTGTGATACCCGAGGATTTTCTGCCATATATTTTGCGAATCCCTGTTTCCGGATACTGTTTGCTTAGGATAAGTAATTCAAACTGTCTCTTTTTATTTGGTGAAAGCCGCTTGGGGTCTTGATAACTAACTTTAGTACCCTAGGCGTTTAGCTGGTTTCTCTATGGAAGACTAGGAGGGTTGAAGGCGCCCCTGAGGCATGGTTATATGTTCCCATCCTATCGCAAACTAGAGTCCTATAAGGGCGATAGTAGATTGGATGCTCTACGGAGGTACAGCCCATAAGTATTGTATATTTTACTAGCAGGGGTGTTCGGCTAGCGTTAGGTAAGAGTAATGAATTGGGTATAAGCGGAGCGAATGGAGTATGGCAGCTACCTAATTCACCCCGTCACCCTTGCTAGCACAAACACCCCCTGCTAGTAAAATATACAATACTTATGGGCTGTACCTCCGTAGACTATTGAATGTGCTAGGAGTGTGCTAGCAAGGTGGGGCCGGAGCGATCAATCATTAAGAATGGGGGAAAAGAGAAGAGGGGGAAGTGAGGAGAGGAGAAAGGAGGGCGTTAGTAATATCATTCCAGATATAATTCCTGGTGTTAAAAGTGGTCCTTTCAGGACTTCGAATCCGCGATCGATGCTAGCGTGGTGGTGGCTTAGATATTAGAGACTAGGAAATATTTTTTGACATGTTGGGTCACTACCGGTAGGGGGAGTGGCATATATTTGGCTAGGCCAAGAGGAGCGCAAGGGGAGGATTTTCTTACAACCAGGTGGCCTATGTCTGGGGGGAGTATCCCACGTTGCGCATTGATAACTTACGGTAGTTAGCTAGCATGTTAGGAAAATTGGATTAAGTTGAACACACACACACACACCAGTACGCACATGTGGTTACTTGGTTCGTTGGCTTGTGTACTCGTACATATTCAGGAATGCTTTCTTGCAAATCGAGCCAACACGTTTGCTGCTCAACCATCTGCGTGCTTCGTGGCTGCCATGCCAGCATGTGTGGAACGGCAAGTCCCCGCTACCGTGCAACCTTGAGATCTTTGTCTGCTCGAACCCAGCCCCGAAGCGATGGTACAGCTTTACAGTATTGGTACGGCAGTTTGTCCAGCCTCCGAAGAGGGGGGGGGAGGGAGAAAGAAATAAAAGCACAAGAAAAATTTGGGGAAAAAACGATATTAGAAAAGTTGAAGCAAGAATGGGATCACGGATTGGTGTTTGTCGAGGGGTGGGGTATTCCCGACCTTTGAGACGGAATGGTATTGGTTAGAAAATGAGCCTGCAAATTAAACAACCAAAGCTTATCGAAGAGGGCCATGATGTCAAATGTCCCAGGTGCAAGCTAACTGGTTTGTCGCGGCGCAGTGCTTGCTGAGCGCTTGGGACTTCCTCTGGAAGGCATGTCTTGATCGCCTACCAACGCTCGTTGCTTTTGTAGACAAGAGATTTGGGGAAACCTACTGTTGATCCTTGGAGCTGCGGAGTTTGGCGTGCGGCTGGAGATAAGTTGTGATCTCCTGTAGGGCCGTGGGGATGGTAGATCTCTGGTCCTTGTGTGTGTCTTGCGGAAACATTGTTACTTATCACATACCGATATACCGATACGATGGCCGGGAAGAACTCCTGAACTGGGCACCGAATATTCTCCCTTCTAGATCTTGGGTCCGGGTATCTTTCGGGAGCGTGTTCAACTCTCGGGACACATATTAACACTTGGACTCCTTATTTAAGTTACTCTTTCACAGGCTTTCCGCCAACAATTGTTAATAGGAGAAATCTTTCTCCCTCTCACTGTAGGTGGGCCAAAGCCTTGATTTTAGGAGGGGGTTTTTAGGGTGTGGAGGCAATCTCCATAGCTATCCACCCCGTTGGCCTCTTCAATTGGCGTAGCTGGCCCTGTGTTCGAAGATTTAGGCGAGGAATCTACCGGCAGGTGGAGCCTCTTGCCGGGGCCGCGCAAAGTGGGAGGTATTGGCCCAGAATATCTACTAACAACAGTAATGGGTCGTTGCATAGCAGCAACGCCTTTGGTGGCCGTGAGTGGCCATGTTTGACTCTGAGGCTGGATAGCGGAGCCTCCACTTTGGCCAATTGACGCTGCGGGTAAGAACCGGGACACATCCACAAGGTCATATAGTAAGCGTGCTGTCTACTCCACTTTATCTTTTGGCTTAATGTCATATGTTTCCTGGCGCACGAGTGAGAGCCAGTGATCCAAGAGGCATCACTCTGATGGGGGAAAGTTAAGTTTTGCCTGGTGTCAGCCGTAGGTAAGTTATGCGAGTTTCTCTATTGGGAAAAACAACCCCTTTGGCGGTAGGAGCGGAATAACGTCAAAAGATGGAGATGTCATTGCTGGATTGGGACCTTCCGGGCAGAACTCCGGGGTTTATAGTTTGTAGTTACTAATTCTTGGAACCATCACGAGACTCTGAAAATGCCGCATTTAAGTTAGAGAAACTATAATACATCCACAGAGTTGGTCAAGGCGTGCACAGCCGCCTCCGCGCCCCGCTCTGCCGCTAGTTTTGAATATCAGCCCTTAGCCTTTGGCTAGAATGTCATTCCGGGGACAGAGGGGCGGGCTCTCAGAAAGGGCACTCGGAAACAGAATCTGACTAGGCTTGGGGCACACTGGCTCAACTTCGGACCTATCCTGGCATCAGGGTAATTATTTGAGGCACGGCAGCGGCCTCAATCTGTCGTAAACCAGAAACCATGGGGTGAATAGTTGGCATGTTATGTTAGTGCACAGGAGTGCCTGCTCTAGAGTCTCAAAGGAGGCATAGGGATTGGAACACAAGGTAGTCTGATTGAAGGGAAAAAAACGAGAGTGGATACGGGCTGAGTTATTTGTTTGTCAGTTTTAGGCCAACAAGTGTAAGTTTTTGCAGTGGAATTGTGACACACAGTACCGTATACCGCACCGGCAGTCTGAAGGTATTACATTGGTTGTGTAGTTGGATTTTATACGTCATGCGGTGTCACATCGTGACATGTCACCCACTGGATCCCTCCACCATTTAATCTCTGTGTAAATTCCCAGCCTTTTAGTCCGGTGGATGGCCTTAGGTTAGCCTAGGTTCTTTGTCAGAGGCAGTGCTATGCGTCTAGGTAGCTCTTCCTGCGACCTGACCATGATTTCCACACTTGAGCTATTCCAAATCTGGTGATATTTTAGGGAACTACTCGTGGAGAAATTAGGCCGTGATCCAAGAAATCAGGAATTTGTGGGATGTAGCCAAATGAGTGCTATTTTAACCTCAAACTCTGCGGCTGCGGGAGTCCTTAGTTGCCTGAGGGATAGGGTATAAGGTCAATCAAACACTGAGAACTAATCACTAAATTTAGAACTTTGATATATTTTTCTCAGCTGATGTTTGGCATTTGCGGGTGTTTAGGGGCTCCTCGCTGCTTAACCTGATGTCGGGTATGATAAAAGGTGACAACCACAGACAGAGGGATAGGGTCAGCAGCAAAAATATTCACCCTTTAGCATAGGTCATTCTTCTTGTCTCTAGGGGTTCCTGTTAAGCTCCCAGTTATCTTGCTCCAGTGATAATTTCCTGGTGTTTATTCCAACATTATCAAAATGAAAGCCGGAATAGCGTTATTTTAGTGAAACAACTATGTTAGTTTTCTCTACTTTTGGTAAATGGCCACAAGATTCTTGAACCTGTGGGGTCACTCGGTGTCACTCGCATGTGCTCTTGAAAATGTTGCCGAAGATAATGAAATAGAGGGTAATGACCAGGGAGAAGGATTTTATGGAGTGAGGCGGAGCAGCTCAAGTGAGCGGGAGTAATTTGTATTGGAGCAGTTAAGGAACTCGAGATTGCTTCAGTTAAGAAAGGAAAGGAAAGGAAAGGAAAGACGGGAAGGGAGGAAATTTTATAAGAAATTATTGAACTCTTGCGTGTCCTACCCGTGCATACAAGTTACGGGCATATAGTATCCGAACACTAGCCAGCAGTCCCACGGCAACATTTGGCGGGAATTGACCCAAGGGCATTACCAACCCTATACCTACCCCCCAGCAAAAAAGTGGTTCGCCGAGCATTTTTTTTAATGCTCGACTACTCCACTGCCCCCGGATTCGAACTCATGATGGCCCCTGTTTCAAATTAGCTGACCAGTCTCCTAAGCCATTAGACCATAGGAACTGGCCGATAATACTTTTTCTTCTTGATCTTTTAACTGCTTCTTCAGAAAATACAGTTCAGGCGCCTGGTACTTTATCTTTAGTAAAAAATGACATCGGTATCCAATCATAGCACTCTCTTATGATATCGATAGAACCAGGAACAGGGGGGTTCCGGTGAATATCTATGCTCTGCCACCCAAACTCTCGTTTTCTTTGTCAGGACAAATGTTCTCCGAACTCTATGGCTAGTATCCCCGATGTAACTATTCTTTGGTACAGGAAAGGAGAGGGATGAAACTTTTGTATGGTAAATTATCTATGCGTATTTGACCGTCCATGTAAAGTTCGGACTCAAGTATTCGGGTTGTATATGCCTGTAACTTGTTCGCCTACTCCTGACTGTATGGCTATAATTTGCTACGAAGGTGATTCTAGGGTTACTCCATATCAGAGTAAGACCGGTGACCAGTTCGCGAACTGCCATGCACAGCATACTATTCTACTATTCTGATCATGAAGTAAGTTGTTGAGTTAGTGTTTGGTTGTGGTTGGGCTCTATTTAGTATTACCTTCTGATACTAAAAGAGGTATAACTGCAATCCGACACTTGAGTACCGTAAAATCTCAAACAATTGAACAGTATGCGATATGGCTCAGGCTGGCCCCCTCGAGTAAGGTGTGGTATTTTTATTTTTTATTTTTATATTTCTTTCGGAGGGCTGAAGGACACGCCTTTTGCAATGTATTTCGTCCTTTTTCCAGGGAAGGAAATTTCGGACCACCTGCTACGGGTCCAGTTATTGGAGATTCTGTAGTGCTTGCCCACCGGGATAAGTAGGAATTTACTTTACCACTGTGATATCCTACTGGAAGAGTGGGTGCTTGATCAATGGGATATCTTCTTGGTAGAGTGAGCTACTTGACTAGGATAGAGCATATACAATTAAGGGCAGAAGATTAGCTCATTTTGCAACCATTGCTCATTGAAAAGCGGATTCCTATAGCTTCCTCAAATGGTAGCATAGGATCCACGAGGGTCATCTATGAGGATTTGGGTATATATCTCTCTAGTAGGATGCCATCTGACTATAGGGGAAGAGCTGGAGGCATTGCTATGGTATGAAACAGGAGGAAGCATAAGAGGACTGGGGTTATGACCTGATGTGATGGGAGGTGTTTTGGAATGAGAGAAACTCTGTTGATGATTTGCTAGATTTTAACGAGTATTGAGGGAGGAGGGGTTGAGGAATGAGAGATAAATATAATGAAGCCCTTAGGGGATATGTTGTAGGAACTCATTTGATCGAACCATGGCACTTCATTTCAAAAGAAAAAGGAAGGGGCGCTTATCGTACTGTGCATGCATCTTTGGCCCTGAGTTGCACCTAAGGGAGAGAGCAATCTTCCGTTGGAAAAATGTACAACTGCCTAAGGATCTCGCAGATTGCCTTGAAGGAAGTGAAAGGTATACATTACTTTCAGACACTATGACAGCAACAAAGCCGGTGGAACTTATCTTATCCGACAGCTGGACCTATACAATATGGTGGGAATGTCGAGGGGGTTTCTCACTGGAGTGAAGCTCTTGGTATTGTAATTTTTTGCCCGGTTTTTGGTGGTGGCTCTAAGGAGATTACCCATACTATCACTCGGGGCCACACGCAACTCATCGTTGAAATCCATGTTCAGACCCTCCTCCTCCGTACTGGATTCATCTAGTAATGAATCCGGGGGTATGGTCCTTAGTTTGGAAGAGTAAGGTCTTCTACTACAGCCTACCCTGGTCGTGCTCGGCTATCGTAATGTTTGGGCTAGTGGTTGTCCTCTGTCGTTTATAGCTCCTGTATTGTATTCGTTATCTCTTCTCTATCATTTCAGTCACTTTGTTATCCTTCCTCTCGCCTCGTAACAGCACAATGCGCACACAAAACGTCCTATCTCTCGTGGGCTATTAGCCTCTCCGTTTCCTCAACTACGGGAGAAAATATCCAGTTTAGGGAACACTACCAAAGATATAGGAATACAATACCAGTTCCTAAGCGATATCACTGATTATTGAAATGGATTTATGCCGTTTTTGGAAATAGGCGGAAAGCAGTGAATATCCACAAAAGAGTAGGTGGTATCCGGTTTGGGGGGGCTCGGTTCGGCGCTGGCGCTCTTGGAGGGGCTATGCCCGTTAATTTACATACGCACCCTGCTAGAGGACGAGATAAAATATTCAGTATAAGGGTCGATGTCACTTTGCTAGCTACGCCCAGCGCAGTTCCGTAGAATAAGCAAATGTCTGAGTGTGGGATAGATATTAGCTACTCACGTGTGTGTGGATGGGGGCCTGAGAGTGAGTTGAAGTTAGGAGCAAATATATGTGTTTAAGAATTGGATTTCTAAATACTAGTCACTAAGTTATCTGCTAATAACAATTGTTCACGCTTGTCCTCATGAGAAAACGCTGTAAATTTACAAGGTGATCAATGGTAAAAGCGCGGTTTGGTGGTCCTCGTGGGCGAGTTCAGTCATGTTGGTACAGGAAGATCTGGAACAATCATAAATGCTGCTGCCATCATAATTAGGAGAGGAAAAGCAGTCCTTTCTTTTCTCCTCTGCTGCCCCGCCCACGCCGATCTCGGATATCACCTCATGAGATTGGTATGGTCCAGAGTCAGATTCTACCGCCTCATTCCAGTTCTGGTTTTCGCTACAACTCTATTGAGCGAGGCTAAGCTCTTCGGTCCTCTAGTTCCCATAGGGCAGGATTTCTTAAGCCACTCTGCCCTGCGCGACAGATGGTTCAGCGACAGCCCGTGGCGTGGGGATATTTGAGCTTCTGAGATCCTACTAATTGCGTCATGATTAATTGATTCCCGACATCTTACCTACCACGCCAGCTAGGCATTTCACATAAAATCACAGTGGGGGCGAATACTTATACTCCCTAGAGGTAGTATTTGGATATTCTAACATGAGACTAGACAATAGTAATATTATGGCATTGAGTCTACAGTGCATAGCGTACGATATGACGCAATCCAATAAGGCACGGTGGGCTACCATTAACTTACTAGATTCGGGTAGCTGGGCTAGTATAAAAGAATCACCTTAGATTTCGGTGGAAGTGCAAGAGAGGGAGATGTTTACACATGCTCTATAGAGGGGGAAAGGAAACCCCAATTTAGGGTTTTAAACAATTGTCTCCCAGCATTGAGCTTAGCAATATCAGGATCCAACTCGGCCCCCCACTAGCGTCTTCCTGCAGACAGTCCTCATATGTTACTAGAGCCTCACCTTCAAGTCTCTTATCCAACCATGGTCTAACCTCTGCTGGTGGTCTATCTGAAATCCACCTGGAACCGGGAAACTTAATTGGTCGCCACTTTCTGAAGCGCGGGCTTCGCTGGCGAGGGGCGCCATTGCCGGTCATTAAGTTTATAGTGTGTGATTCCGTTTTCCGGTACTGTGCCTTGCGGTGGTATTTTATGGCGCAATGCCAGTCGTCTATCATAAGGCGTCTCTTAGTATTATTCGAGAACTAGGCACCCTTGCCCCAGGAGGTTTCTTGCCTACTGCGCTTGAGAAAACACCAATCAACTATTTCTAAAGCCAAACCCCCGGTATGGAGGCCGAGGTGCGCCCTGCGGTATGATATTTCTCCCGATCTTCTACTGTTGTGCCAGTCACTTGCTTAGACCCTAGGATACGTGGACAGCTTAAACCCTCTGGCTATTCCTAACTCTAGTGTCAAGGTGGTTAAATGTGTAACACATAAACCCAGAATACCTAAGAAAAGGCACCCAGTCTCTAGAATGAGGTGTACGTTAAGTCGTATTGCGTTGGCTTCAGTATGTCTATCTATCATACGGGACATTTCTCTTCCGTGAGGCCAAGGCATAACTTGGTAAGGAAGTTGAGTATCAGCACAAAGACAGTTATTGCCCCAATTCTTACAATCCCAGTGTTAAAATATCAGTTAGACAGCTAAGGATTAGGGAAGTTTTAATGAATTGGCTCTGGAGAATAACTGTAGCACCAAAATTAATTTATGCTCCTGTAATCATTACCTCTTCCATAATGTACTGTACAGTGCACAGTACCATGACGAAGGCCGGAGAGGCCCCAAGACCATATTCGACAACTGTTATGCTGTTAGATACGCATTGCAAGCTGGCTTGTCCTTTTTGTGGCTTGGGTCTAAGGAGCTGCTCACATAGCTTTGACTCTATAAATCCAGCCATCAGTCCAGTCACGAACCCTCTCTCATAACAGCTCTACTGCGCCTCGGCGGGAAGATGGTAAATTCTCCCATACACGCACAGAATGCCCTTGATATTAGCGGCTAATAGACAAGACTCGGAGTCCGAGAGAGGGAGAGTCGTGCTAACTATTATACACAAGCCTTACCAAGGCGTAACGGGACCTGAGGGAGCCATTTAGCTAATCAAGTATTAGGTCCCTGATCTAATATGTACTGTACGTCGTACCTAAATGTTCTATCTCAAAATACGATCTAATCAATACCGCAATGCTTACTTGCTTGCTGTGAGCGAACCCCCCACCCCGCCCGGCAGAAATGAGGCATCCCTAGAAAGCCGGTGGAATGCAAGCAAGAAAGAAAGAAAAGGGGAAAAGAAAAAGAAAAAAACCTTCACAAAACACTAGAACGAGCAGAAGACTATAGTGTGATAACACACATATGGGCGGGTAGGGAGGCATGAGGTCTCGAGTGGGGCTTTGCTCGCCGTTTCGTACCAGAGTAACAAGCGCACAAAGCACTGATTCTGTTTTAAACCACTGAGAATCTCTCATTAAACACCTAAGGAGTAAGAAACACCTCCGTTGGGGTCTATCATACCGGCAGCTCGGGAACTTGAAGAGATACACTACCCACCCATTAAAATCCCAAAATCGGGCTTCCGGTAGCATAAGTATTAGTTCCCAAGTTGACATTTCATGAAATACCTAGCTGGCGCAGTGGTTAATACTCCTGTCGCAATTAGCGGGAGCCCAGGAGTTCAATCCATGCTGACAACCAGTTATTATTGAACGATCCGTCATGTAGGGCAGGAGAATTAAAAAATCCTGCCTTATGGGGACTGGGAGATTGAAGAACTTAGCCTTCATCAATAGGGCTATGGGGTTTATCAATCCTGCTACGAGGAGGTAGAATCCGACTCTAGACCTTAAAGGTTGGCGATCGGCGGGTAGCAGAAGCGAATGGGAGGGGGGGGTTGGCAAAGAAAGAAATATGAAAAAATAAAAATAAAAATAATAGAAAAATATATAAAATTAAGAATAGAAAATAAAAAATAACAATTGCTTCTTTTACCTTGGGAAGGCAGCTGTTTCCCCTCTCCCTGTTTATTGCCTTATATACATAGCTTTTTTTCTTAGTAAAACGAGGTAGTACTAGTATGCATGTACTCTTACAGCTTGAAATCTATTGCTTCTGGTGCATTCTTATCAGTTAGTATATATCCATCGCCCATACCTAAACCGCACGGAAGACATAGAAAAGGACTCCATTAGCGTTATTACCGCTGCATATTCCTAAACCTAATAGACCGCGACCAAAATCTCCTCACCCCTTACCTCTCAATTTTCGAGAACCTGAATCGGCAGGTATCATATCATACCTGCCAAATTGCGATCTGGAATCAGCCAAGGTCTTAAGGTTTCCTTCAACACCCCAGGTAGCAGAAAGCTAGTTCACAATGACTTTTGCTTATTTCCTTGCTTCTTCAGTGCCCACTACATCCGCCACTGGCAGGGATGCGAGAGTGGGGAGTTGGTTGTTGCATTTTTTTCCTGCGTTTCCCCTCCTTTTCTTGGTTCTTCCCAGGGTTATACGGTATGCTGGATTTTGGGCCCCGAATGTTCTGTGTGATGGATGTATGGAACGGAAAACCGGGGACGCGTGGGGCGATAGTAAGGGACCCTGTGAATACTATACTTGAGTAGGGAGAGATAAGGATTTGTTACTCTTGAGCGAATCGTGCTTGAGACATCTATGGTGGCCTTCGGGGGGTCAATCGCACGCCATTTACGTCTGCCTTCTGCCTCGTATACCATTCCCTGGGGGGGGGGTTTTTTTACAGAGCATCACGATTCCGTTCATAAATCAAGCTGAACCCGAATGCATGACTCATTCACCAATCCTCACTCGACTTCCGCAAAGCCTAGTCCGGGGGTTAAACCGCGGGGGGTTGAATTATAATAGATAGTCCTAGGCTCTCGCAATCCCTTAGGTGAGATGTCTCAGGAGGCGTGGTAGCTGTGTAATATCAGGAGGGTTCATAAGAACGCAGTCCCCCTACAGAAGTCCCTGTCTGTGAGATGGTCTTATTTCTCTCGTTTTTATTTCTGCACGACTGAGCACGAGAGGTCACAATCAAGGGCGGGGTTGGGCGAGTGTTTGGTGGGTAAATATCTGATCTTAATTCTTCTGAGAGATCTAATTTAGGCAGAGTTGTTACTACCCTGAACCGCTTCCCCGAAAATGGCAGCATTGTATACAATAGTATATCACTTGAACGTGCCAACGTTGTTATATTGAATTTGCTCGCACAACTCAAGAGATGCTATATCACCAGTCCCTCGAAGCTTAATAGTCTGGTGTCATAACATTTCTTCGAAATAGTCTGAGAGCGATGCGGCCAAAAGCACAGACATGAACAGAACAAACTTTCATAACACTTTTAAATGCGTAATTCACCTAAACCGATCCGTATTTCACAAGACCTCGTTAATCCACAAACCAGCCTTTCCTTGACCGGTTCCAATACACACTAGATTGCATTAGTGCCCGTCTGCAATTGCCAAGAGGATGAGATGGGGCGAACTTACTGCTGGTAACAAGCACCTTTTTCTTCTGTCTCCTCATCTCTGCCAGGCCGGTAACGGCCTGTCTAGCACCTGTAGCACCTAGCGGGTGACCGAGGGCAATACTAAAAAAGGTTGGTAAGCTGTTGGTCACTTCGGAGGGGTAGTAAACGTACGCTCCGCCCCGAGGGTTAACCTTCTCCTCCTCAATGCCCAACTCCCGCAGGCAATACACCGCCATGCTAGCAAACGCCTCATTGATCTCAAAGATATCAATATCGTCCTTGGTCAATCCAAACTTCCCAAGGAGCTTGGGAATAGCAAGACTTGGTCCGATGCCCATGATCCGGGGTGCGAGTCCAACAACAGTGCTTCCACAGAATTTAGCAAGAATTGGCTGTCCCAACTTCTCCGCTGTGCTACGCTTCATGAGGAGCACCGCTGCAGCACCGTCAGTCACCTGCGAGGAATTTCCACCAGTGGATTTGTCACCCCACTTAGGGAACGCAGGGCGGATCTTGGAGAGGGATTCAAATGTTGTTCCGTAGCGGATACCGTCATCGGCGGTGACAGTAACCTGCTTGACCTCACCGGTCTTGGGGTCCTTGACTTTGGTAGTGATCGGGACGATCTCCTCGTCGAACCATCCAGACTTTTGCGCGTGCTCAGCCTTCTGGTAACTCTTTGCCGCGAATCGGTCCTGTGCTTCCCGGGGCACGTTGAAGTCTTTACCGACGTTCTCGCTTGTCTGGCCCATAGGCTGTAGGCAGTCCCCCGCCTCTTGGCTTGCTGACAGAACCTCCGGCACGAGTGAGAACCCCTGATTGGGCGTCTGAGACATGCTTTCTACGCCTACTGCCAAACCAATCTCTATCGAGCCGCTGGTGATTTGGTTCGCGATTCCCTGGATAGCCATCAGACCGCTGGAGCAGAAACGGTTTACCGAGGACAGGGCGGTGGTATTCGGGAATCCGGCCGCGAGCGCCGCTGCGCGGGCCTTGTATGGGATAAATGGCTCGTTGACATTTCCGACGGAAATGTCTTCTACTAACTTAGGGTCGATCCTTGATTTCTCGAGGGCGTGCTGGAAGAGTTGCATCAGGAGGTTATCTACTGGGGTATCCTTCAAACCGCCCTTGAACGCCTTGGTTAAGGGCGTCCTCGCAGCGAAGGTTACCACGACATCATCTGGGTTTTTTGAAGTACTATTGTGACCATCGTTAGCTTGAGCTTGCTGGTTGGCGAAATCTGAAGGAGGTAGCTCACACAGCAGCCAGGCCAGAGGGCATCTTGAAGTGGTTGAGGATGGAATTGAGTCGTTCGGACGCCATAATTGTTGGTACAGCAAGTTTAGGATTTATTGAATAGGAATGAATTGCGGTTTATGGAGATCAAAGACGCGGGTTTTAAGAGTCCAGGATGGAAGTTGCTGCTTCGGGTCAGATCGAGTTTGTTTTTAACTTGGTAGCAGGTGGCAATAGCCGAGGTTGCATGCGATGGAACCGAGCTTCGTGGGGGCTGGGAATGTCAGGTTCTCTGTGTGATCACTGATAGACTATTTATGATACTGTCCATGATACTGGTACCGGTATTACCCTAACTTCGGTATTCAGCGTTACTACTAATGTTGGTGCACTTCTTAAGGTCTCCCCCACGATAAACTTCTACCTTATGGCATATACCATACGAGCTCTATCAAGGCTAGGGTAGTGGAAGGGTTAGGGTTGATGTCAATAGTCGGGTGCCCCCCCTCACCTAAATTACTATTGTGCTCTCCGTATAATACTATAGCTTAGAACTAAAGGGGAAGCTAGAGAGATGTTAGGTCGCAGATGTTACACAGTTTGTATAGCGGTGATATGGGACCCGAGTGGTGATGATCGGGGCTGTATGATAGAACACAATCTACTGTTTGACTGTCAGTTAGAGTGAGAAATTGTGAGTGTCATGCCGGGAGACTAAGAACCGCTGCCTTAGAGAACTAAGGGCTTTGGGGGACTACCTTCTGAAGGATAACATGAAATTCTGTACCGGCACGGTGTGGTCTTCTATTCAGTATATTAGTGGTCAATGGGGAATCTTGAGTAGTAATTAGTTAAGATCAGTTCGGGCTTCCTTACTAGTTCCTGGCCCAATAAACGCCCCAAGGCTCTTACCCAGGCACCGTTGCCACACGTAGCCCTGTGCCAAAAGTTATGGCGCCCTGGTTGGTACTCGGATACCAGGGCTAGTCCGCGAACACAGGGCTGACAAAGCTAACGACGATATTAGGAATAGCGCACGCACTAAGGGGTGTGTGTTGAAAACCAGAAGAATTCCTCGAACGCTTTCTGCTTTACTATTGGTTGAACTATCTATTCAAGGTTTCTATTGGATATTTGCCACTTTAGCTCATGCTCAGAATAAATCCTGGTGTTCGCGGACTAACCCTGACACCCGAATAGTAGCATGCGCTTTTGTGTTACAGTACCACCTGGGGCACTAGAACTTTCGACACACGGCGGTAACCAGACTGGATCACAGTACCGGCGTTCTCGCCAGTAAAAACTAGAGCATTACACTCCAAGCACAAGTCTGCCCACCCGATTAATATTCTAATCGCTGTTCTAGAGCCGAGCGACAAGGAGATTCGGACCGTTTATTTGCGCAAGTGGCCTCTACAATCTTCAAGAGAGGCAGATTAGTAGAGTGATCACTGTTTGCAATTACCGTAAAAACTGGAATAATTGGACCTCACGCTAGTATTGTGCGTGGACAAAATTAACCACCCACGTTGGAGTTGCCTCTCCTAGTAAGGTCGGTCTTTTTTTCTTTTTATTTGTCTCAGTGAGGCTGAAAGACAGATTTTTCTCTGTGTTTTTCCCCCCTAAGTTAATCCAAAGGAGGGAATTCTAGACGTCTTAGCATGAGGTCCAATTATTCCAGTTTTTACGGTATAGTAGTAACTACGAGTTGATTGGAACTACGGAGGTGGAATAGCAGCGAACCGTTTAGCTCCTGATTGATACTGCTACCTAAATGTTTGGGCAGAGGTCTTTAAGTTGCAGGAAATTACAGTATCACAGTCTTTACCTCCCCCGACCCCCCCCCCCACATTGCTCGCACTAGTGTTTTTTCCCCTTCGACTACCCTGCCGACTGCGGAGCTCGCCCCGTGATAAGGGTATGGTCCAGGGTCGGATTCTACCTCTCGTACACATAATAGCAGGTCTGATTTGCGCTAAAGCCTTAATGAGGAAGGCTAAGCCAAGCTCTTCAGTCTCCCAGTTCCCATAGAGTAGGGTTTCTTAACCACTGGGACAGCTAGCTATTTCACGTAACGCTACCACGTAGGCAGATACTTATCCTACCGAGAGGGAGATTTAGGTTTTTTCTTTCTCACAATACCATAAGGTTAAATATCCTACCATCGAAATATGAACCCATCACTAGAGTAGATACACCCCCAAGAAGGGAAATATGAGCGCTGGTTAGATATCTAACCACCAAAACCCTTCAGATGGAGTAGTGACAGCTGGGGTGCTGGTGATGGAAAGAGGGTAGGTTTTACTACGAGCAAGGCAGTATTTGGAGGGGGCTGCTAAGCATAGGTGTGGGCTACCGAAGGTCATTAGGTACCCGTACATTGGTAGGCACATAACAGAAGGGTATCAGGATGATACAGTATTCACGACTTATGACAACCTTGCTCAGGGCGTTGCATCCAACTTTCAGGTGAAGCGTCACGAGTTGAGAGCCGGTCAGTGAAAAGCTGTTGAATGAAACAGTACCCCGAGTGATTATATATGATAAGATAATGACTTCCAGAACAAAGCACACTCGGCCTTTTGGGAGAGCAATAAGGCGGGGAGGGAGCTTATTGGGAGGTCCCGGACTGGGATCCTGAGATTTTGCTTTGCAGTGTTTGGCATTCGAGTGATGACTTGATAGTTTTTGCTATCATTTGTTATGTGAGGTGGCGTTTTAAGTTTCTCTGTGTCTTAACAGGGTTTTTAGGCCATACCTTAGGGTACTTGCCGGGATTTGCCTGTATTTACGAATAAATCTAAGGACCTGTTTGGCAGAAATGGGACCGTTCCGTTGGGCGGCCGTTTCTGCTCTGAAAATAGCATTCTCCCTGTTTTGAAACGGAAGGAGAGGGTCATTTGCATGGGGGAACGGAACAGAACTGTTATAATATCCAAACAGGCCCTAAGGACATAGCAAAAAAAAATCCTAGACAACGTACACTTTAGTATGATACCCGCTCTTTCTAAAGGCAAATACGTCATGCACAAGACCCACACTAAAAAGCTGTTAGATATCTTCTATCCCCCTTCCGCCTCGCCCTCCACCTCCCCCTCATCAAGCATCTCCGACCCTGCCTGATCCTCAATCCTCCTCTCCAAAACCCTTACTAACTCCACCCTCATTACATCTCTCTCCTCCTTGATCGCCGCCTTCTTCACGGACCGCTTATGCCGTGAGCTCTTGACATGCAACCCCCACATATCTTCATTTATGCAAGTAACCCCACACACGTTGCACGTCTTCTTAACCCACAGATCCGGTCTTGAGGAGAAGTCTTCGCGCTTAGGCTTCAGATTTTCCTCTGCTAGAACTGAGAGGCTGCGCGGGTCTGGTAGGCTGGGGTCCCCGCTGGCAAGGAACTGCTCTGCGAGGGCTACGGCAGGACTGGTAACGGCTTCCGGGATGGCTGAAGGGTTAGTGGAGTTTAAGAGGTAGATATGCGATGGCGGGTGGAGGGCGTTGAGTAATTTTATACGGATCCAGCGGGTTTGGGTGCGAGCGTACTGGCGGGTTGCGGTTTTCATGGTTTCGATACAGCGAGCGCGGACTTGCGCTAGTTCTGCTTGGAGCTTCTCTTCGAGTACTTTTGGTTCTGGGTCTGTATCTTGCTTTTGCTGCTGTTGGTGGGAGTCGTAGAGCTGCAGGTATGGTAGGAATTCCTTGAACCCAATACTTTGCCAGATTCCCTTCTTCATGTCTACTTCCACTGAGTCGTATATCTTCTTCATCTCCTCTATCTCGGCCCACATCCCAGCATCGATCATTTTGTCCACTCGGGCGTCTAGTCGCTTCTTGAGCGCTTCGGTCTCGGCGTGCACCCAGAAAACCAGATTCCTGTGCCGGCTCACTCCTTTTTCTACTCGTTGAGCAGCGTAGACTTCACTTGCTGTTTGCTTCCCGTCCGTGGAATAATATATTTCAAGAGAGCGCCGGATTTTCCTACGATCGTTAGGATGCCACTTCTCCGCTATTTCCGGGTCAACGCGGCGGAGTTCTGCGAATAGTTCCGGAGTCGGAGAGTTTCTAAGAGATTAGATACCATCCGCCAATGCGCAATACAACGGGAAGGTGGAAATACAAGATCGGATATTTAACAGCTAAATCCTCCCCCGTCTCCGGCAGGAAAGGGTACTCCTCTCCCTCTGCCCCGGTTGGACGCGGGAACAGCAAAGACTGAACGTAATAATGAGTTCCACCAACCACAATTGGCAGCTTCCCTCTGCTCCTGATCTCCTCAATCTATCCACTACCCGTTAACTAACCTCGCTTCCCTTCCCACGAAATGCACGAGACATACCTTTTTCTCGGCCTCTTTCACAAACTGGCCAACGCGATAAACTTCGTCGATCGGTAGGAAACTCAATAAGTAATGCGGTATTCCGCCCATTTCCGCCACCGTTGGTTTATTAGTTATTATGGGGAGTCCAGCGTACATTTGCATAGCATCGCTGTTAATGATCTCGCCATTAAGAGCATGGGCAAGGTCTACTGCCAACTATAAGCAAGGTACAGCCTTTGTTAGCCAAAGCTTCCCCACTCTTTCCTCGCGGATAGGCGAGGCAGGGAATGTTCCCTGGGGGGGTAATATTAGTACAGTACCTGCGATTTACCAGTCCCCGTAGCGCCAATAACAGATATGAGTGGAGGCAGGGGTCCAGCCATTTTCGCTTTTGTCCGGAAACGCAGAATATGCTTCAGCAGCCCAAACATGCAAATGCGGGTCTGGGGTTTCCTAAACCAAACAAGTGGGGGCTGCGGAGGAACTCAAAGGACCGACCAATGGTCCCTAAAGTCCGGGTAACCATCGCCCAATAGAATCTAAATTAAGGTTCCCTCTGCCAAGATGGCCCCTTCCAGGCATAGTATCATACTTGCCAGATTCAAAAGTATTGAGAAATATTCAGCAAACTTGGCGCCAAGGCCGCCCGGTGAATTTCCCAATACTTTTGAATCCGACAAGTACCGGTACGATAATATTATTATGGTACAAGTGCTTTGCGTTCGCTTGTTCTTCGAACAAAGCATCGATCTCCAAATCTCCAGAGCCCCCCCCCCCCCCACCCATCACTTCTATTATCTACACCAACAAGAGACAGCACCTACCGCCATCTCAGCCACCAAAATGGCCACAATCCCCCGTCCAAAAACTCCCATCGACGAAACCCTCTGGCGGGACCAGGTCTGGTACCGTCAATGGGGTCCCATTACCGAAGTCACGGCTATGGACTACTTCCGCATGTCTACCTTCTTCGACCACACCAGCAACAACGGCACGCTCTTCCAGCAGATGCAATTCAACCCGCAATTCCGCGAGGAGCTGAGAACCCCCGAGCTGTTCAACCGACGGCTGGCGACAATGACGGGAGTGGAGTACATGCTTACTACAGGGAGTGTGGAGAGTGGTGTATGGGTTATCCGGAAGCAGCTGAGGAAGAGCCCCAGATATGATGACAATGTACGGGAGGATGATATCACAGTGTTAGCGGCCTACTATATTATTGGGGAGAACATATATCAGGCGCCAAGTATTGGAGCGGTACTACAAAATCGGATGGTTGGTTTCTGTCCCGTCCGCCCTTATCCGCTCTCGTTCGGGAGGAAGTGGGATTAATCCAGATGGAATATAATAGTTAACCACAATATCCGCCCTCCGCTCCGCCCTAGCCGTCGCAACAAACCTCTCCTCCTTTGTACCAACAACCTCGACCAACCCATCCTCTTCCTCCCAGACTTCACAAGCTTCTACCGCCAGCGTTGCCGCATCAAGCCAACAATCTTCATCGGCATCCCAACCTCCCCCCTCCTCACAATCTTCCTTGGCCACTTCAGCCTCTCCACCACCACCGCCACCACCCGCTTCATCCTCTTACGCCAATGACCCCCGCCTACTCACGCAGGCACTATCCCTATCCTTTAAGCACCACAACGAGTACATGGATGACCACGCCCCGCTGCTAGGTGACCCTGCTAGCTTCTTGCAGTCACAGCCAGGCTCGCAAAGGAGTACTACGCCAAATTCGCAAGCAGATCTCGCGGCGAAGAAGCAAGCTGCGGCGGCAGCGGCAACCATGAAGAAGGCGGGGGTGCAACAGCAACAGCAAGGGGCAGCGCAGGGGCAGACGAAGAAGAAGGGTAAGGGAGGGCCGTAGATATTGGGGGGTTGTGGTTAGTGTGTGTGTGGGTGTTCGGTAGTGGAACTTTCTGTAATTTTATGGGATCATAGGTGTTGGTTTGGGGGGTTTCCTAGATTCGGTTTGTACGATATATGGCACTCTTAATATCCGGTTCGATACCATCACACTTTGCTCCGTTCCGATAGAGAGGAAGGGTCGCTATCCATTGCAGTCTATGTCCACAGCTGACAGTGCAAAAGCGGCCCTATTACAGAAACACACAAGACCATCGAAGATAGTGATTCGAAACTCGGGATATACCAGGACAGCAAGCTCCCCCAACCGCACTATTATATTCAACAGAATCTATCCCACCACACCGCCACCACCACCATTTGCGAATACAATTACCCGCATTGATAGTAATACCTCGGTGCAATCCCCAATCCCAAAGGTCCTTCATTCAACACCAACCACAACCAAAGACCGCTCGTTTCGAGCACGGTATCATACCCCCCCAAAAAAAATTAGGAAGCAAACTACCATATCACACCTCCAAAGTTGCAATGCCTACAAACCACCACCCCCACCCCCTCCTCCTCCGCCCTCCAAGACCCCCACCCCTTCCCTTGGGCCATCACTACCACTCACTCGTCCACAGCCCCACCTACCCAGCAGACACTAGCCACTCGCGCCTTAGGATATGTTCCCATCGGGAGTTGAACTAGCTAGCGCGAGGTGAGATAGGGCTGGGTTCTAGATATGGTTTGTAATCGGGCTGAGGTTAGTCAGCTGGTATATACCCGTTTGCGTTGGTGGTTTGCCGCTAACTTACGGTATTGTACAAGTACAGCACGAGCAAGGAAGCGGGTGTGGTATGCAAGTTCAGTTTAGTCTGTGGTGCTTGGGCGGGTGGGTGTGTAGCGGGTTCAGGCAGAGGCGTGTGAGTATCGCACCAGTAAATAATAAATAGAGGGGAGAATGGAAGTAGGGTATCTAGACTACCGGTAAGCTACCGGCAAGGTATCCGCAATGGTAAAACATAGACTAAAATACAGTAGCTACCATACGTTCTTATCCTCGTCCATGGCTCGCCAGAGCACAAGCCTGCAGTACTTGCAAAATTACAACTCTTGCGCGCCTTAACCCCTCCAAGTACCCGTAAATTTATCGCAAAATAAAAAACTAGAGAAACCACCATGCGCCCACCAACCCCACACAGCCCCATAATCAAGATATTAATAGTTCGGAAAATGTATAAGCAGTCAATTCTAACCAACAAAAATGCTCGCAGACTCCGTTCTGGAGACCCAATCTAGTTTCCATGCAATAATAATAAAAAATAAACCAACGAGGAAAATAATAAATACTAACTCGGACAAACAAAACAGAAAAATAGATAAACATACCAGGTAGAAAAAGTTCAAAAAAATAAATAAAATAAAAGTTCCAGACTTTCCTTCTCCACCCAACTATCCTGGAAAGAAATAGAGAGAGAAAGCAAGGGCCCCACCAATCATTAAGCCCCTCTCGCCCGTTTGCATTACCCCCACATTACACTCGCAACAAGGCCAAACGTAAGATAAACCGCTAACCAATCAATGCTAGAAAGCAAAGATAAAGGCAAGGAATACCAAAGTGGCCGGAATCTAAAACCCGATACTCACTCATCACCATAAAGACCATAATCTAGCGCCTGCACTACACCCCCGCCAACACCCCACTGCTCCATCTCCATGAAAACCGCCTTCATCCATCTCAAGTACCTCCATTCAAGGCTCTCCAATCCCTCCGTCTCCTCATTCCTAACCTCCCATTGGACCAACAATCCCAGTAACTCATATCTAAATGCCTCAATAGGCTTGACAACCATGTCTGGTGCAAAGACCTGATTGGGGCTACCGTCCAGACCGTACTGGTGCCAGAGATACATCTCTTCTTGCGGAGAGGGTTGGTTTTCCACGCGGACGATGATCTCCCAGACCACCATCAACGCCTTAAATATCAGGACCGTGACTATGGGGAACTCGGTGTTGCGGGCGTTCTCATCGTAAGCTGATTGCGGAGCGAGAAGTACACGAAGGAGTGAGAGGAGATGTGAAAGGACATGGGACTGGTCGAGAACGAGCATAAAGTGCTGGAGGGCTGCGGGGTTGTTTGCTGCTACGCGGGCCTTTGCACCGTGGACTGTGGACGCGAGGGCTGAGTAGAGGTCCATTGGGACGTCTTTTTTGTGAAGGACCATGCGGTCTGGGATCACAAGTTGGACGAGAGCAAGATGCATGAGAATATAGAATGCCTTCTCGCAACCTTGAAGAGCAGAGGCCAAAAGAGTGGGGCTGGTAGAGGCATATGTAGTTACCGGAGGGAAAACCGGAAGGTCCTCCGTGTATGGAGTGAAAAGATTGCCAATGCCAGATATTAATCCTAGGGTTGTTAGACCCATTCGCAACTTCTCGAGGCCCTCCTGGCTCTCCGGAGCAAAGACGTCGACACCCTTCCATACGTCACCTTCTTCCGGGGCTAATATCCCAGTCTCGTATTGGGCGTCTATGTCGTCAGCAACCTTGCGAGTCAAGTCTAGAATTTCCATTTGGATCGCTGTTGCTAGGATCAATGCGGAGAAGTTGCTTCCAAGACCGCCAGCGTCCAAGAGCTCGTGATGACCATTGCCATTGAGCAGAATACGAAGGGTCTTGAGGAACAGGGGAGGGGGGACCATCCTAGAACCGTGGATGTGCATAGTGTAATACTTCTGATTCCATGCTTGAGCATTTGGGGCCTCAAACAATTGAGCGTCACAAGGCAAAGGGAGATTCCTAAGCTCAGTGTACCGGAGTAGCCGAGGGGTTTCAAATGCAAAAGATACATAACAGTCCACAAGGTAAATTGTGAATGCCACCCTATAAACGTCAATACCAATATTCGAAAGGCTTCCGGTAAAAATACTATACCTCTTCCTGGACTCTCTATCAACGAATATCTTCCACTGCTGATCAGCCGGAAGCTCCTGGGGGATGTGTCCAGGGGCAGGATTAAAGTACTCATAGTCCCTCGCGATCTACCAATCCGGTCAGCTTCGCAACCCATCGAGTGATACACAATGACCCATACCTCAACAGCTCTAGCAAGCAGAACCCTACCCTTCTTATGCTTCTCTTTCTCTTCTGAGAACAGCCCATAAAAGGCAAACAATAGCAGACCTTGTAACACGCAGAGCGTACCCTCCCGCTGACTTCTATCGGCATACTTCACGGATTGTCTATCCCCATCCCCAGCACTAGATGAAGGAGGATGGGGATGCACCATTGCCTGGGAACTCTCCGTTTTCACCAACGGGGGAGGGCTCATGCTAGGTGGAGGCTCCTGATCACCTCCATCATCAGGTCCTCTTTCAATCCACCTCTCCATTACTCTTCACACCGATCAGCATATTACGAAAATATCACATAGGAGTGCATACCGAAGCCCAGCCTCCCACAATTGCTCCCTAAGCGTCTGATTCGTCGGATCGTAACGCCCACCAAGCGCGCATACGCTTCTGAGAAAACTCGCGAGAACGGTTGTGGGTTGAAAAGTGGGTTTATGCAGCAGTGGGAGAAACGGGTGAAAAGCCGTGGGGGCAAAGTAGTAATCCGCATAATGGGAAATGACCTCTGGGGGTAAGCTGCGAAAATCAGTACGGCTCTAAATAAGCTCGGGGATTTTGTGCGGTACTACAAAGGGAGTTTCCCAGGGGTATAATAAATCCTCAGTCCATCCACAGGTTTTTTAGGCAACTAAAACATATTAGCGGCGCCAGCAGAATGGGAAGAGAGAAGTACATCATCGGCGATGGGAAAACGCCTCCAGAATTGAGACGCCAATTTCTCTACATCATCGCGGAGCTCGTCTTCTGGGTCATTCTGACTCGTAGAATGATGCTTCTTCTGGTGTTTGGCGAGGTTATCACTGACCACTGTAAGCAGCTAGCATTACCACGACAACCCCAGGCGAGATAGCACCGATAGCAAGCTTACACGCAACAGGAGACTTCCGGTACAACCGTTCGTTTACTGTGGTGATCTAGCTTCACTATGGAAAGCTCAAATCCCCTTTCCGGTAGGCAGCCCCATGCCCGGCTCGCAGTAAACAAACAAGTAGCACTAGAGTATCTAGGAACGCATGAGCAGCAAAAGGCCTAAATCGCCGGAGCGCGAAGTTGCGAGAATTCGGGAAGCCATACGGTCTCGTGAATACCAATTTACACCCCGGAAACGTACAGTTCAGGACTTTCTTCGTGGAGTGTTCTGCAAGCACACATCATCAGTGATCCTTCATTTATCCCCCACGCAGCGTGAAAGAGAGGTAGCTCACTATTAAGTTTATGTCTGTTGTTATTATACTGTAAGCCGAAGCCCAATTAGTTATCGGGTCCATGAGAGAGATCAAGGAGAAAGAGAAGGGTTTTTTTTCTCTCAGGGTGGGTGGGCTGGACAGTTTCCCGAGAATCGGAGCTTTGACTCACTCTCGTCGATGACCTCTCATTGCACGTCTCGCATTCATAGGGCTTCGTCCTCCGCCATTCACGTTCATCTTCCTCCGTCCAGTTTCCCCTCGCCTTCTCCTCGAGCACATCCTTAAGTTGGATATCTATCCAGCGCCTCAGCCGCAGAGCCTGAGAAACTGCGCCGGCACCAGAACCCCTCGATCCCGAAGCCACCGAGGGGCTCTTCCGATCCTTCTTCCTCGCCATGAATGGCGGAGGGGAGATGGTCTAATCTGTCTGGAAGCTGTGATCACAAAGGAATGAAATGGGGGGAGAAAGTGAAAGAAAGAGGAAAAGAGGGTTATTTTTTTGAATTTGGACCTGGGTTTGGGTGTGGAGTTTATTCGGTTTGGGGTTGTCTAGTTAGGTTGCGTGTTATCGTTGCCAGGGGGGTCAATAGCTTCTTTAACACCGAGGACCCGTCTGCTGTTAGGTATAGTACAGTAACAGTAGAGCGAACTCTACGAGCCCAACCTGAAAGAGCTCGTTCGTCCGACAAACGAAAAACGGCGACGACATCATGCATCGGTGGCTTCTTCCTTTTCTTTTCTTTTTTCCTTTCTTTTTCTTTTTCTCTATCTCTTTTTTTTTAGATTTTAAAGTCAACCCTGATCTCGAGACTTCCCGGGCCCTAGACGCCTGTGAGGGGGGGAGGCTGTTTGTTCTTCACGTGTGTGTGGGGGGGGGGAGGGGGAGGGAAATAGCAGGAGGAGATAGAAGGATAACAAAGGAGAGAATGGGAGAGGATAGATAGAGGGGGATGGATAGAGGGATGAATGGATGAATGGATGCGTTGTGTGTAAGCAAGCGAAGTGGGAATGATGAACAGAGTGAAGATGTTCATATTGAAATTTTATTAGTTTCTTACTCCACAATGGCGGTTATCGAAATATTTCGTGATAGGATGGCCATGCATTGTTTCGTTCTGGTTTGAGGCTGAAGATAATGGGATAAGCAAGATGTATGGTGGATCTCGCAAAATGCGGGGGGGGGAAGAAAAGGATTGTGCAATTATCAGAGATTCTGGTAGGCTGCCGTAGACCACCCAGAAGCTCTCCCACCTATTGCTTATCCTCCATCACCACCATCACCAACTTCACCAGCAACCCATACTGCACTTCTCCGCTTGCTCTGTAATCAATGGCCAACTCGTAGATGATTGGTGTCGCTCTTATATGAATATAGTGTGAAGTTAAGAATTCAACCTTTTCAATCCATCTCAATCAATCACTTCTTTGTTCTGCACAGAAACTATTAAAAAGAAAATCCCCCCGAAAAAAAAACGAAAGGGTTGTTTTTTTAATAATTATTTTCTTTTTCCCTTTGATCGTTCTGGATGAAGCTTTTTTCAGTTAATGTGTTCTTTTTTAATCTCCTTAAGGGAGAGAGGGAACCTTTTCGCCCCCTTTCCCCGCATACATACACTCTTACACCACCCTGATAAGAACACGCTCGAGTTCGGCCATTATTTCCCCCCCCATTCCTCTACACAAACGAACGGACGAAACGGACGAGAGAGAGGGGAAAGCGAAGGAACACGGTAGGAGAGGAAGGAGAGCAAATATCTACCACGTTAAACCATCCCACCTCGCATATCGAAATCCACAACACGGGTCTTTACCGTATCACTCCAATAACCCGGCATCCTTATATCAGTCCAGTGAGCACAAACCCACCACGACGCACAAAAAATAAAATAAAAATAATTAAGGAAATCCCCTATCGAGTCCCCAGATACCGGTAAGCCAGACGGAGGAAGAAGGCCAGTCAGCCAGCCCTGCCAACGCAGCTGCAAGCACAGCGTTTCCTTATCAGAGATAAGAATACCCTCTTCAGTGGTACGCCGGAACCTTCCTTCCTTCCATAACTATCATACCTTATCCATACTACCTACTTTGCCTACCTTGACCTTGACCTTACCCTAGCCATCAAAATTGCTTGCTTACTTGCAAAACAACACAGCTAACGCAATTAATCTCAAACAGAGTATTACTTTTTTTTAACTTTTTTTTTCTCCTCTTCCGAGCTATCTCCGCTCCTTTCGAAAGTTTCCTCCCCGAAAAAGAAAATATTCCATATATATATATATACAAACAGGAGCACCCGGCCAATCAAGAAATGATTCACCAAAAACAAATCAGATGCCATCAGCCGGTCGATCACTACCAACGACTCGTCCGAAATCATGGCGATTACAGCGTCCCCACGATAAGGGTAACATCGCAAAAGGCGATCAGGAAAAGTACCAACATAAACTGTAATTGCCGCTTCCCCCCTTTCCCTGTGACCGGCCAACCACCCTTACCCCTTTTATCAATTGCACAGCATTGAAGGATAATAATAATGGGCGGAGCAACAGTGTAAAAGCCGTCCAAAACTTCGTCATAGGCGGGAATCAGCCAAATCTCGATATAATCGCAATCTCATTTGAGCATAAATGTTTCAGTGAGGCCAGAAACAGAGTACTCCCCTCCCTCCCTCCCTCTCCCCCTCCTGCAACCCCCTCACCTTACATCCCCACCATCACCATCACCACCGTGCTAACGCTGACATGTGTAAAAAACAACGAAGGCAGAGTACGTATCTGCGATAAACGCCAAACTCCGCGAATGGAACTACGACGACATATCTGACGACGATACGACACCCTCCTCCCCCCCACAACCTCGCATCAAAAAGCAAAAAACAATCTCCCCGTCACCACCCTTACCCACCACCTCCACGAGCACCATTGCGAGCAACACCACCACCACCACCACTACCAACACCGCCTCATCCTCATCGCCGAGTCAGCCCTCCAGTCCGCCGTTGCCCCTACCATTGCTTCCGATGGAGACGACCAAGACCCTGACCACTCATCTGCCCACCCCTCCGCAAGGGAAGATACCAGGTGGTGGAGGTGGAAAGGGGGGGGACTTTGTGCACTTGTTTGATCCAAAAGTGCTCGACAAGATCGACTTGAACGACCCGGTGAAACGTGCAGAATGGGTTGGGGCGGTATGGGAGTACTTTAATAGTGGGGGCATGTGGGACCCAGGACGGCGGGACTGGGAGAGAGAGGGGTGATGAGAGCATGGGGGGCCGATGGGATCGAGATGGAGGATGGCAATGACTTTATTACTATCGTGTGCTTCTCTCTACGAAAGATAGCGACTGAAGGAGCGGGAATCGGGAGGATATTTTCATGCCTAAAATTAGTTTACTGTACCCTTTTTATTTTTACTTTCTATTTTATTTTCTATTCATCTATTCATTTCGAAACAAAGAAAAAGAAAGGAAGAAAAAAAAAGCTACTTGTTTCCCAACTGAAAGGTCGAGCCAGCACCTACCGGGATCTTGGGTATGCCAGTGATAATCGAAAATCTATTTCTGCTGATCCCATCAAAACCCTATGGAGACAAGGGTTATGGACCCACGCGAGCATTTTGCAAACTCATAAAAGAAATCCCATATCCCGAGTGATAATCTGTGTCTCACCCCCGAATACACTGGACAACGTGTTCGACCGATACTTAGCGGGTTGAGGTTTCTACCAGTAGAGCCATGATATTATATTATTCACACTGACACCAATATCCTCACTGGAAAATAAAAAGGGAAAAGCCTAAGGGAAGAGAAGAAGGGTAGGAGAGGAAGCTAGAAAGGAAAAACCCAAACCGATGAGAACATGGAAAGATTTTTTTTTTTGTAAACTAGGAAAAAAATGAGGGATAAAAATGAGGGGGAACTGAACTGAAGCTAGAAACTTTATGGCAATATGGCAATGTATCCATCCACGTCATCCTATAGCAAAACAAAGAAAGAGAAAAAAAGTGCAAAAGCGAGCAAGTATATCATACTATGTAGCTTGAGAGATAGAAAAAAATGTAAGCAAACCCCTAGCTGACTAACAAGACAAAAACGGACACGCGAATAGAACACCTTGTGAAAGAGTGAGAATGAAAATAATAAAATCACTCCACCTCGGTATGCTACCTAGACGACAAACGTACAAACAAACGCACCCAGCCGGAGATTGAAGACCACACCAGGCCCAGGAGCTGGCGTTGCTGTTGTCCAACCCCGTTTCGTGTTCTCTGTTTTCAACCTTCTTCCACCCTCCCGAGCTAAACGAGAGGGAGGAGTAAGGAATTAATAACAGAAAGAAAAAAAACCTAGGGATATGATCGATAACTGACGCGAAATGAGAGGTGAGTGGGATGCCCTCGGGAGGAGGATATCATACGTGCAGAGTCGGCCAGTTTTTTCGTCCTGTTTGGTGATCCGTCCGTCCGCCCGTCCCTCTGACCTTCGAGCAAAGGCTGTAAAAGCAAACTCGGGTATAATAGACCGACATAGACTACCCACAAAACACAAAGTAAAGAGCAAAAAGCGAAAACCCCCAAGAAATTGAAGGGTGTAAGGAAAAAAGAAACACAGCCACTGGCTGTAAACATCCCCGATAAAGTACGCGTTCCCTTAGCCTCCCCCCCCCCCCCCCAACACAACAACCCCAGAAAATGAGCAAAGAACAGACTAGCGTTTCCGAGTGGCTCGACGCTTTCTGGTTGCAGGTGCCTTTTGTTCCTCTAGCACCTTTTTGTCCTTTTGTCGGTCGCCAGGGTGGGTCTCGCCGACTGGAGATGCGCTCCCTGCAACCTTAGACAGGAGGCGGCGAGGGTTGCTTCTCGAAGGTTCTATTGCAGGGGAACGGCTTCTGGTTATTGTTTTTTCGACAACCTCTTTCTTCTCCTCTGGCCCGTTTTTGTTAATGTGCTCATTACTGAGGTGGGTCCCATTGGGGGGTGACTCGCTCTTTGTGCTTCTGGTCGGGCGGATGGGTTCTGGGACTTTGAGTGGAAGGGTCACAGCTTTCTTCTTGCCTTCAGCTGAGGGACCGGCCGCTTCGATTGGTGGTAGGTAAGTCAGGAAGAATTGAGCGCGAAGGAGAAATAGGGTGCCTTGCTCATTGCCTCCGCGCAAAACGGTAATATTTTTGAAAGAATTACCATTAGGAGGCTTTTCGGGACCGGTGCCGTTTTCTTCAAGAAGGATGCGCTCGATCTGTCCGGGAGAATGGACGTCATGCATTGTTTTGTTCTCGACGCCGGTGACAGATTGTCGCATCTGGGCTGGAGGGTAGGATAATTGCATAGCACCGGTTGCCTGATCAACAGCTGTAACCTGTAAATCGAGAGGATGTTAACTCTACTGTAGCTGATCAACGCTCAGGACTCAAGGGGGACAGGCATACAGTAGCAGTTTTCTCAATTAGTTTGTAACCAACGAATTGACGTTTCAAGCAAAGGACGTCATTGACTCGAATGACATGATGTCGGGCCATAGTAGTCAGTTTGACCGAAGCTGCTTGGCCCGCTAGGGCCGTGTTTATGATCTCCTTCTTCTGTCCCCAGAAGGACTCCATGGCACGATCTTTCATGAATTGGAATTCGTCGTCAGCTCGACGACGCATGATTGAGTCAATTTGGTCGCGGAATTTTTGACTGTATTTGCCCTGCTCTAGGCGCTCCCCAATAGCACTCAACTGCGTCCGGAACCGGGTGTCATTCCAAAATGGTGGAAGAATGTCTGAATCCAGATTACTGTTAGGGTGACTAGGTTCATTGTCATCGACCTCTCTATCAAATCCCGGGAGAAGAGTATAGAGTTTTCGCTTTTGCTCGTCGGTGAGCAAGATGAAACTTTCGGGAGTGACAAGACTCTACGAATGGTTAGTTTGAAAAATGACGGTGATTGGATAAAAGAGCACACACCTCAAATCGGTTCACCAACGGGTTTCTGCGCTCGATGACTGGCGGCACCCATGGCTTCTCAGGGCTCTCAGGGCACTCTTGGCAACTAGGGGTAACCAGCCTCTCTGTTGGCTTTCCCGGTTCGACGTCAGATCCATTCTTAACGGGCAGAGTTACAGCTTCAGAAATATCAACAACCGCGTCCTTTGGTTGAATTGAGTCTGCGATGGTCCTCTTTAGTTTCTTATCGTGCGAGCCTGTTGGCGAAGAAACAGACACCGCCTTTCTCTTATTCCCTCCTTGGGCTTGAGGAGGAGGGCTGGGCGCGGGCTCGGGATTGGGTGCGGCGGGGGGGTTTGGGTCAACGATTGTCAGAGTTTCTACACCAGTGGTTGCAAGCGACTTTTTCGTAGCTATTCTGCTCGACGAGCGGCGTGACATAGAATCCATGGTTTAGTCTGCGCATCAAAATTAGATGGCACTTTTAACAAGAAAGCGAGAAGCACCCGATGATGGTGATGATCCGGTTAATGGGGAGGGGGAGGTATACTGGAGGGACACTACGAACGGTAATTCGGCCGATCGGGTAAAATCGTAGTTTTAGAATGGGGGTTGTGGGAGGTTCAAGCTAGAATGGCAAGTCGTTAGACAACTTTTTTATATGGAGAGGAAAAACGGGGGCATCTAAACCTTGATGCGACACGGTACGATGCGATGCGACAGTAGAAGGCCCGATTGAGAAAAGCAAGCGGAAGTAAGTCGTAGCACTTATCTGGCACTTATCTGGCACCGGTGTACTAGTAGAGAAATATATATATATATATATCGGTCGGGGTAAAGTAAAGGAAGGAGGGCACGGTAAGGAACAAACCGAAGCGGGTAAGCGAAGCTATTCGCTCTGTGTGCGGAGGTAGTGTTTGTGGTTAGAAGGGAAAGAGAGGGGGATGGGGAAGCAGAGAGGAGGGAGGGAATACAAGGTAAGGTGGGCAGGGCTGCTTTGTGGGAGATGGGAGGGAGTTTAACGAGGGTATGAGAGAGGGCAGTCCTTGGGAGACCTAAGGTGAGAGGAGGATGATCGTCACAACGCGTGCGCCTTGCGGCTCCCCACACTAAACAAAAAGTTACCCTAACCCTTGCCGAGACTTGGCGTTTTCTTCCGGGCCTCTAGTGCTGCCGCTGTGTCCAGAGAAAGCTCTCCTGAGCTCCACTTGTTCAAATACTGTACTGAGGAAGCGAAGCCATATCATACGAACAAGGGCGCCTTTCACTACCTATCACAGCATTATAGAATTTAATATGGCGTGCTACTTTATCCCCTACGATGGATGGTTCGCTGAATAACTGGTAATGTAGTGAAGTTAGAGTTTGCGCAGAGCTTTTAGAGCCGCAGAAACCCTACCCGCACCAGACAAGGGACTTCTTTGGCTAGTCCTAAATAGGCATCCACAAAAATTGCCAAGGCTCTTTAGTCCCAGTCTCACCCCATAGGGAAAGTCTGGGTGTTGGAGAATCTTAGGCCCTGTTTGGCAACTTGAAGCCACCGGAAAAAAAAACAGTTTTTTGTTTTAGAGTATGATACAAGAGATAAAGCCACAGTGTAAGGCAGGGTTTGCACTTACAGGCTGTGATTGGAAGATTTGCAATTTTTCTTCTTTTTCTTTTGCCTATTCCCTCTGCCAGCCACCATACCATAGCTACTAAAGTTATTGCCTATTTTTGTGAAACAATAATTGCTTTACACTAATTCCGACAGGCTTACAAGGGATGCCACAGGGAAAAAATAATACAGGAAAAAAATATACTTCAGTATAAAAGTATGATACTAGTACGGTATTTATGTCCAGTGCCCTGACAAAAGTCATCATTGGTGGTCCTTTTTACACCAAAAATGATGATTTTCTGAGGACCAGAACCCCACCACCTACAGTGCTGGGTCATCAATTCTTGGTGAAATAGTGATTCTATTTATTTTAAACAGGCCATTGTAGTATTAGAGTGAAAAGTTTAATATTGAGTGAACCGTGGTGATGCGAAATTGGCTATTTTGAAAACATTTATCTTCTTCTCTAGGTACCCATACAAATTCTTGGTGCTTCACTCTTGCATTAGAATAATTCGGCCCAATTAACTAGCACTAGCAACAGAACAAGGAAATCCTTTATAAAAATGCAAATTGAATTACTGTTAGGTTCCTGGCTGACTATTGATATGTTTCCCATTTTAATTAATTGAGAGGTAGGTGTACCAATAGAGATTTTCAATAACCCGAATTTCATCGATTTTGGTGTGTTTTCGGCAGTACTTGGGCCCACCAGCGATGCCTTTTGTCTTGTTGCTATACATGCCAAACACATCACAGTTTGTTTATCCTGTCCCAACTGGAAATACTTGGGGAAGCCAGAAATACCGTGGTATTTGTGGCTTGTCAAACAGGGCCTTAATTGTATTTGCAAAACGCTCAAATTTAAAATTGCCTATCATTTAAAATCCACATTTCCAGTATCTCCTTCAGGTCAAATGATTCATGCAAGCGCATCTGCCAGTATAGATACTCGCACTCATATGACTCTGCCGAGGACGCTCCAGCCCGTATTTTGCGGGGATCTCGCCAAATATTGGCTTGCAGGGGCATTCTTGACAAAGATGCATAAGTGGAAGGGTAGGCACAGCACATTGCACTTCTAGAGCTACGGTGACAAGAAAATAACCACAAGCCATCCTTCACCTGCGCGAATGACCCCTGTCATCGTCTCTCCGCGGTGTTCGCGACCTGCTTCTTCTCCTTCTCCGTCTGTCTCGATCCTCATTGTCCCTTCTGTGCCGGTGCCTATCTCGACTCCTAGTCCGGCTTCTCTGTCGCCTTTCTCTCACTCCCCCCCTGTCTCTGTCCCGATGCCTATGCCTATCCCTATCGCCCCTGCCCTCACTTCTACTCCGCTCTCGTCTATCGCCGCGTTCTCTCCATCTCTCCCTCTCTGCGGGCCTAAACTCTCCTTTCGCAGTATACCCCGCATCTCGCCCCCCAGACGCGCCATCGAGAATGTTCTTCCCAGCTCTCTTCCCAAAACCAACTCCCTTACCCTCCTCACTATCATCCCCAGACTCCTTAATAGCCCTCTTGACCTCGTCCTGGTCAACAGGATCCATATGTCTCTTGGTGGCCTTGAAACCTAAGGCCTCACTCAGAGCATCTTGTTCCACTTCCTTGATCTTCCGGATCTCTTCCTTCCGGGCTTCCTCAGCCGACATCTCACCAGCCCCGGATTTAGCGTACCATGTCAAGTCCTTGTTTTTCTGCCATCGACCGACAGCTAAAAATGGACCAGTTAGCCAGTCAAAAATAAAAAAGCAAGAAAGAAAAGTGGGGGAAGAAGGGGATGCAAATAGATATATAGTATTGGTGGGAGGATTTATAGCGATGAGAGAGATGGACAAGTGGTGGGAGGGGGTGGGGGGAGGGGGTAACACACGGGCCATAAGAGAATGCCCCAGATAGTTCTCACGATCCTTATCCTCCTTGACATCCTCCCATTTAAACTCGGCCCGACCGCCACGCGAGGAGTCGCCCTTGCGCAAGCCGGATAGGAGATCCATTACTGCGCGGGGTGAATAATAGCCTCAGACAACCCTCGGGGGGAGAGAGGATTCGATGGCTGATAGGGGTTTCCAAACGGGCGAGCAGGCTGGCAGGCAAACGACCAAGTGACGTTAACAGATAAAAAAGGCGGCCGGTAGGCTGATAGGTGATGTAGGCAAGTGCAAGTATGTATCTGTCCCGTGTTTTGATTGACCGACTGAAGAATGATCGGAACGATTTTTAAAAAAGCACTCAACTAGCTACGACCAGCACCCGATACCACTTCCACAGTTCGAATGCTCGAGTTTGGTAGGAGTGTGATACCGGTATGTGAAAGCGGGAGTGTTTGTAATACAAATGACGAGACTCCAAAAAATGCTTGTCCTCGCTCACTCAGCCCCCAAGGGGTTTTTTTTTATAAAAAAAAAAAGAAAAGAGGAGAGGAGAGGAGAAAAGAAAGAAAAGGCGTGATTGATTTTTCAACGCCTCCGCCTGATGACACCTTACCAACGAGGTGAAGTGAAGTCAAATTTTACTGTCTGGTCCTCCAAACCCTAACCACTAGCTCAGGGAGCCGCACCACGACTCGTGCCCACCCAGCATATGATCCAACCGAGCCTTACTCCACCTCTCTCCTCTCTGGACCGCTCGTATAGTACTACCCCCCCCATTTGCGTGTTTAGTGTTCCCTATTCCTTTGCAAGGAATGAGAATTTCAATTATGCCCATAACGGATCACTTCAAGGAAAATCCCATCCACCATGGGCTTCTGTGGTCCCGATGGGCGGGTTACGAGCGGGGGCGTTCTAAGCAGGATAAGCAGGAATTTAATGTTTAAGCATTCTTTCAAACAACTACTTGTATCGTATGGCGGCGGCGAAAGGGTTTTTTTATTCTCACTTTTTGTCGAGTGTGCCCTGCTCGAGCACTGGTTAGGCGAGCATGATAGGGTAAGCTGGAGTCTTGAGTGTTTCATCCCATCCTAAAATGCAAGATTTAAGCGAATGGGGAGTTGCAACGAAAATTTTTCATGGGGAAGGAAGGAGTTGGCATTGCGATAGCACGAGCTGTCTGGTCGAGACACTGCTGCGAGCGCACTACGGCGGGTATGATACCGGTATCATTCTTACCCCGGTAGTCTACTCTACAATTCGGTAGGGTGGATAGATTGGTGTTTGCCACCTCCAATGTTCCGATTTCTCTCGTTGTTTTTCGCCGCTGTGGGGCGAATGGTGTTGTTGGTGGTGGTGGAAATGATAACGAGGGGATGAATGGTGGATGGATGGGGCAGGATGTCGTGAGCACTTACCGTATGCGCAGGATCGAGGAGTTCTTAAATCCATTTTTATTTTTATTTTCTTCATCCCAAATATTCTGGGATGGGGGAGGGGGTTTGCTTTACTCTTTTGCTTGCTCACTTGCTTGCTCAGCCTTCAATTGATCGACTAGATGCGTCCATATCTATCGTGATTGTAGGGGCGACGGCGGTGGAGGTAAGAGTCAATTACGTTGGGAAGAGCGGGGGTTTGAGTTACATTGGGTCCTTTTTTTTCTCTTCCTTTCATTTTCATTCTTCTCTCTCTCTGCTCTGTGCTTGTGATCATATGATCTATTGGTGGTGAGATAACTTATGATACGGTGTGGTACCCGCGCTGGAGTCATGTTGGGCCAGAAAGGCTACACGTACTGTATACCGGACCGAATTATGCTATACTGTATCCACCGCATCGACCGCACAATGCAGAATGCAGAAGCAGGTGGGAACAGATTGCATGATAGATATGGGGTGCAGGTGGCTAAGCATCACCAACCATTCCCCCAATTCAGGTCTATTCAACACAAACACGACATACAGCCAGACAGGCCAGTGCAGCCTTGTCGTTCCTCTAACAGGAGAAGGGGAGGGGGGGGGGGAGTGTTGATCAGTAAGTTGTCCTTCTTCGTTCTCTTTCTTTCTGTCTCTCTTCTAATTGCCGAAACGGCGAGAAGTTGTGATATTATTTTTTGCTTCTTCCCTTCCTTCTTTGCTTCGCAATGCTACAGCAACAATTGTTTGGCTACCTTCCCTTTAGAACAATCACATTTTGGCCAGGGGGCCACTGTAGGAAAAATGGGCCTCGTTTCTGGTGGGTCGCGAAGCGGAGAAAAATAAAAAAAAGACCGTTTTCACGATGCTACCGAAAAGTCTGGTATGCAAGTCGTGCGGAGACTGGGTGTGACAATAAAAAAGGAAATAGATGTGAAGGGATATGGACGTTAGACAAATGAATAAGTAAAGTACCGGCTGTTAAGCGATGAAAAGAATTGAAGGAAAAAAAACAAAAAAAACAAGGTATTTTAAGAGCGCATCTGGAAGGGGATATATCGTTTTTTTTTATTTATTCTTGTTTTTCACCTTCTCGCTCGCTCCTTTGAGCCCGATATGGAGGGAATAAGAGGTAGGAGGAGGGGGGGGAGGGGGCATACGGGATGGCTTTTTTTCTCTTCTTTTCCTTTTCTTGATCATTCGGGCTGGAAACGAAACAACCGACATGAGGCAAGAATGCTCGATGATGATGGTGAATGGTATACCGGTACTCTACTGCCATAGATTACTCCCGGTGGTTAAAAAGCTGGGGTATAGTTTATTGAGGGGGAGGTTTTTCCTTCCTCTCGATCAAGCATGGTTAGGACGCCTCAAGATATACGGCAAGAAGCGTGAGGCGCACAACTGGGGTAACTCATCGAGTACTGCAAGTCCTGAATGGTTGGATTTATCGGTGGGTCTCTCTTTTGGGTCTTGATGTCATATACGGGCACGCTCTACCTCTCTTGCTCTCTTCCTCGCTCTCGCAATTCTTTCACCATTTGGCGTGTCGCAGCTGCCAGCAAAAAAATGAGAAGTCTGGAGCAGACGGGCAGCTAAGGAAGGTGGAGGGATGGCTCTAGAGAGCGGATCTTGTATGTCAACGGCCGGCAGACAGTTTCTCTTTCCCTCCCCTTCCTCACATTCTCTCTCCCTTTTTTGGCCCTTCGCTCGCCTCTCTTCACTGCTGCCCTGGCCCTGACCCTAGCAGTGGCCTAGGCTGCACCCTGCAGCAACCCGCAATAAATTCCTTCCTCTCATATCATATCACCCACTGCACGAGAGGGACGGCTCCTATATATTTTTTTACCCACCCACCCTCCCTAGAGTACTGTAGGAACCTTTGATCGTGGCTCCCCTTGGCCTGACCGTCACTGGTAGTCTGAATATGGCAAGTTTAGAGAGATTAAGAACGAGGAAGGCGGTAGTGAAGATCCCTCAATTGAACTGACCTTTTTTTCGGAATTGGTCCCGCCCTTCGCTTTTTCGCTGGGAGCCATGAAACCGCAGGCCATATGCCGGCCAGATCTAGCTAGGGTGGCCATCACAGCAGGCGTCGGATTTCATATTCCAACCCTACATCCTCCCCTCTCCCCACCTTCCCATAATTCCAGCTCCCCCCCCCTCCTCCTCCACTGGTACTGGAGGAGCACCGGTAGGGTTCTGTGGCTGTTGGAGAGCCTTTCGTTCCTTTCTGGCAAGGTGGGTGTGTCTGTCTGCTCTTGGTATATTTTATCAAGGCCACTGCAATTGGGTGGTAGGGCTACCATACTGAAAATTCGATAGATATCTCTTGCCTCTTCCCTCTTTTCCCCACTACCAACCACAATAACTGCCATCACCTCTCTCCTTCCCAGCATTTATCTGCTGCTGCTCCAAGTCCTCCTCCTCCTGCTGCTACCGTCCACTCTGCAGCTTAGGCGTGAGAAGAAAAAGCTGCTTCTGTGATTGTTCTGCTACTGCTGAGAGCGCTCGCCCTCTATTCTCCTAGCTTCTATGAGTTATTCTGCCAAAAACGGTGAAGCAGGCCTCTCCTCTGGGTCTCCGACACCTACTCCGGGTGCATATTTTCCTGCCCATGATATCTCTCCATCTTCGAGTTCTCCTAATGTAGATATTCCCCCTACGGGCCTACGGCAGCGAAGGTATGCTTCCATCCAACCATTCTACTTTTCAATATCAACGGAACACAGCGTTTCCAGAGTTTGGCCTTCTATTTTTTTCCTCTCTTCCATCTCCCCCGTTGGGATCTAAGCTCATTACAAACATTAACCGGGAATTAGATCTTCCCTTTCACTAGGTTTGGATGCAATTCGCTACGCAGGAGGCGTGAATTCCCTTGACAACTTTGCCCGCTCATGGACGAGAGCTGCTGGCTACCTTGAAATTACACCCTCCCGGCAATCCTTCGTTTCTGTCGATCAATCCAGAGATGAGGAGGACAACTCGTCCTGCGCCATAGATGATGAAAGCTACTATGAGGACGCCGAAGTCACCCAACACCTCGCTGCGAGAGCTTCCCTGCCGGCAACTGGTTTTGGATCCTACGGCTCGATCTCTAGGTATGGGAGTACTGGTACGGGTTTTCCCGGAGGAAGGTTGAATGACACAGGAACCAGACATGCCGCAGATTTGTTTGTCCAGAAGCAAACTGCCGGTGAGGTAGTAGCTGTGGATGAGGCTCTGGATAAAGAGAGGGAGCCCCTTCTTGTAACCACTGTTACAACCGAGAGTGGAAGCGTCGAGCACACTATTGTTGGGCAGAGCACACTACCCCAAACGGTCTTCAATAGCGTCAACGTCCTTATCGGGATTGGTCTTTTGAGTTTACCTCTTGGTTTGCGCTACAGTGGGTGGTAGGTTGTCTCATCAACTTACCTATCATACATCGGAACGAGCTGACAGGGGTTCGGGTGATACAGGCTGATAGGGTCAATCTTCTTGATCTTTTCCGCCTTGATAACAAATTACACCGGAAAGCTTCTCGCCCGCTGCCTCGACAAGTCCCCTAACCAATCGTTGGTAACATATTCCGATATCGCCTATATTGCTTATGGACACAAATCGCGGATATGCGTTTCTATCCTTTTCTCGCTGGAGTTGATGGCGGCATGCGTTGCGCTGGTTGTATTGTTCTCGGACAGCTTGAATGCACTATTCCCTCAGATCGATAAGCTGCAGTGGAAGATCATTGCGGGCTTTGTGCTGACTCCGTTGAGCTTCCTGCCCTTGAAGGTGTTGAGTTTTAGCAGTATTCTGGGTATTCTCTCTACTTTCAGCAGTGAGTTGCTCCATATGCACCGGCGAAGGGTTTGTGAAGCATTCTAACGGTTGAAACTAGTTGTTATGATTGTCTTTATTGATGGTTGGCTGAAGCCTAATGCCCCGGGGAGCTTGAGGGAGCCAATGGCCACCTATCTGCTCCCTCAAAGCTTGTGGACGATACCGTTGAGCTTTGGATTGCTCATGTGTAAGTTTCCTGAACTGCTTTAGTCTTAAAATTAAAGATGCTAATATTTGTCGAACAATCAGCCCCCTGGGGAGGCCACAGTGTGTTTCCAAACATCTATAAGGATATGCGTCACCCGAAGAAATATGACAGAGCTGTTGACATCACCTACATCTTTACAGTATGTATTCCTTGGGGCAAAACAGTGAGTTCATACTAACTAATTTTAGTTCATCCTTGACATAACCCTCGCTGTCACCGGCATATTAATGTTTGGAGATGGAGTGATGGATGAAATTACCTCGAATATTGTGGAGACCTCTGGGTACCCTGCCACCCTCAGTATGGCTATGGTGGCTTTTGTCGCGATTATCCCGTTGACCAAGACTCCTTTGAAGTATGTCCTAGTTATCCTGTATCTCTACTTACAATACTAACTAGCTCATAGTGCACGACCAATCGTTACTACTCTTGAAATCTTCGCTGGCGTAGATCCTCGAGCTATAGCTTTACAAGGGGAATTGGTTGGAATGTCTGGATTAACCCGCGGCCTGTTGAAATGCCTTATAAGAAGTAAACCCTCCACTCTCTAATTATCAGTAGTGGCTAACCTTGTTTGTAGTTGGTGTAAATACCTCCTTTGTCATCATTGCTATCCTTGTCCCATCCTTCGATCGGATCATGGCTTTCCTCGGATCTGCACTCTGCTTCTCAATATGTGTCATCCTCCCCATGATGTTCTATCTCAAGATTTACGGAGACGAAGTGCCGAAAAAGGAGCGTAGGATGAACCAGATCCTCATTGTGGTTTCCACTATAGTGGCAACTATTGGTACAATCGCGGCGTTCGTCCCAAAGGAGAGTTTGGGAGCGTAAAGAGTCATTGTTTCCTTCCTTTTGTTTGTATTCCTTTCGCCGCTGTACAGTGGCCTAGTAATTTTTCTTTCTTGGGTTTAAGACAAAAGTCGTCGTTTTCTCAGGGCGCATTATTTCTTCCATTTCTTCTTATTTCTTTGATTCTCGGTTTTATTTCGGGATAGGTAAGACGGAGCACACGGCTATTAAATAAAGGCTGCTATTTTTCCTCTTCTAAACGCATGTTTGTGTTGCATACTGTACTGTTTAGTAGAGCTACCCTTATCAGTATCCCTTGTTTATCCGAATCAACGTGATTGGATAACGTGACCGAATGATGAGGTGTGATTGCCAAGACGAATGCTGACAATTCAATTGTCTTTCCATGGGCTTCATCATGTCAACCTAACCTTGCCGAAGGCCTGACTGTCAGCTTTCCTCCCCAACACCCCACCATCATCGCCAAACTCGTTTGACAAGCTTTAACACTGCGCCAAAAAAAAAACTCGGCAAACGAATCACCAAACAAGAAGAAAAGAAAGAAAGAAGAAGAAAAAACATCAATCATGCCCGGTCCCTGGCGCTTCCCAGTTCCCAAACTCCCTTCCTCGGCCGCCCTCCGTACTGCAGGCGTATACACCTCCGGAGCTCTCGTAACCCCCCACCTCCTCCCCACCCCCTCCCTCCTCCCATAACAAACTAACAAAAAAACCCCCAACCCGCCCAGTTCTCCCTCGGCTTCTTCCTCCTCCTGGACGCCGCAGTCTACAGCAAGCACGCGAACGGCGGCAACGTGCACATCACCATCGTGGACTGGATCCCGCTGGTCTGCAGCATCCTGGGCATGCTCGTCATCAACTCCATCGAGCGCAGCCGACTCGTCGCCGACAGCTACAGTTACAGCGGCAACGGCGTCGCGTGGAAGGCCAAGTTGGTGCTCTTCATGGGCTTCGCCCTCATGGCCGGGGGGCTCGCGGGCGCCGCCACGGTGCTCATCATGAAGTATGTCGTGCCCGGCTATCCCTGGCCCACGCTTGGCTTTGGCGTCGCGGGCGTCGCGGGGAGTGCTTGTGTTATGCTCTCGTCCGTTGTGCTGTGGGTTTCGCAGAATATTGAGGAGGATTATACGTATAGTCTTTCGTTGTAGTTCTTTTCTTTCTTTCTTTCCTTCTTTCTTTCTTTCGATTGCTTTTTGGGGTGTGGGTTGGTGATGGTTGGGAATGAGGGGGGGAAGGGGGCCGGGTGGTGACAGCTGTGGCGTGTTACCGACAAGTAAGTTGCGGCGAATGGATGGGATGGGTGGGTATTGGGCGACATCGTTGGATATCAATATCACGTACCAATGCAGTAGCCCTCTAGTTATTTAGTGTTTTGCCTCTCTTTTGCTTCTCCTCATTGCTACATTGGTTTTTTTTCTCTCTCTTTCTCTTTTTTCTTCCGAGTTACGAGATTTTCATTTTGAAATATTCCTCTGGACGGGTTTTTTGCCTTTCGCTCGGGTGGGTGGTATGGTATCATGTAAGTATTGGGCAAGGGGTGTTGGCGAATACAATATTTAGCACAAAATTGGGTGTGGGTCGTTTTTGTTTTTGCATTTTTGATTGTGATTGCGTAAGCTAGGCTGTGGTTAGGCCACTGTTACGATAAGCGGGATTCACAAACGGTCACTCGCTGATTGCTAGCAAAGCGATAATAGTATCGATATTATTTGCTGGAGCAGGTAGCATAGAGCTAGGTGAGGCGCATCATTCACTAGATTTCCCACGAAACCGTGTCTAGGCCCAACTGCTATCATCCCATCTTTAGTAATGGGGGGGGGAGTGCACAAAAAAATCATGCCATCCCGTCTGAGCTAACTAATACTCCTCCCTGAGCACCCCCTTCAACCTTCCCATCCCCCTCTCGTACCCGTCAATCTTCCCCTGCGCCTCGGAGATCTTATCAAGCAGGTATGCCACCCTCCCCTTGGGCGGTTTTGGTAGCCCGCCAATCTTCTCGAGTTCCTCGCCGGCCTTCTGAATAGCCGCCGTCTCAGCCTTGAGGAGCGAGGCAAAGCTAAGAAATTCCATGCGGGCGCACAGCACGCGGTCCGTCATAAGACGTCTGAAGGCAGCCTGGAACACGGGGCGCCCAGGCTTGACGCACCAGGGGCGGCCATTCCTCGTAACGATAGTAACGAGCCCGGCCTGCTCTAGGTTCTGCAGCGCATCTTCGCCAGCAAACTTGAACAAGTCGTGGACGAGTACGTGGTGGTAGGCGACCTCGCCCTCCCCCGCGAGCGTCTTCACGAGGTGCCAGGCCTGCTCTGTGGCCCAGGCGCGCTTGCGGCCGCGGCTGGCTTCCTCGAGGAAGTAGAGCTTGAGGATTTCTTGCGCCGAGGTTTCGATGATGGCCCCAACTGCTTGCTTCGGTGTCTCGCCGGCTTTGATGCGGCGGGAGAGGAATTCTAAGTCTGTTAGGCGGCCGCCTAGGGCTTGGATGCTGTCGTCGAGCTCCTCACGTGCTTTTTCATTGGCAGCGCCGTCGAGCTGGCTGTTGATGTGCTTCAGCACGAAGCGCTTTGCGGGATCCGGTTGGGCGTCGCCGAGGAGGATTGGGCGGAAGATGCGGTCGGGAAGGGACCTCGCAAGCGATTTGCCGAAAGATGTGTCATTCGTTAGAAATATCACGTGGGCTATGTTTGCGGAGACGAGGAGTGCGGCCCTATCGAGCAAGCGGGGTTAGTATCGAGTGATGGCTTATGAAGAGGGAGGGGTAATTACCAGTCTGCGAGACGTTCGTAGATTATGCTATTACCTTCCGTGTGCAGGAAATTATCTATTACTACGACGGGGCGCTTTTCGGGGTGTGCACTAAGGTACTCTTCGTCGCTGAGCCATTGATCTTTGTTGTCAGTATGTTTGTCCCGAAGCGCCACCGCCCTAAGCGCAGTTCCAGTGTTCAGCAAAATCTTGTTAAATTGTGTTTCCAGTGTTTGACTGAATCCCGCCGAGTTCCCAATGGTCCCCTGTGCAGCCAGGTCCAACAAACTACTGATTGTGTTCAACCATGAGAATACAGGCCGATACCCAACCTGGGCTGCCGCCGCAGCGATAATTGCACTATCCCCGTGCGCCTGATCGATGGGTTCACAATCGATGATAAGGACATTCCCCCTGTGTGCTAGCACCGTATCGACCACCAGTCCCCTCTTTCCGGACCCCCGGGGACCCTGTACGACGATGAACGTCCCCACCGTTTCTAACAGCCATGCCTTCAATTTCTCGACTTGTTCTTTGCGCTCATCCCAGACCGCCCATAATTCACCCATGTCCCTGCGCCTGGCTCCGATGGGTAACATCCCGATGGTATGCCTCTTTAGCCAATTATAGTATGTGTTATCGCTAATATTCAAGGCGCCGGTGATCTTCGCTTTAACGAACCAAGTCCTTACAGGGTCGAATATGGCAACGGTGAATGTTGCTATGAATGCTGCTACTAGTGGGATCACAATTCTCGGGTGGTTGACTAGCCAATCCTTTATCCAATTGGTCTTGATAGTCCTCTCGTACAGGATCCTTAACCTCGCTTTAGGCCCCTTCCCAGGAACAGCCTCCATCTCTGGCCCTGTGTACCCGTGCAGACAGTTCCTCGCTGCCGTAGCGCTACGCATACGGAGGTACTGCACAATTGCAAACTTTGGCAACTCCTTCGATCCCGGCAGCTGAGGGAGTATGTCAACAATCCTCCCGTACCGCCTAAAAAGCGTATATAGAGCCTCTTGACCAGGGCTCCCCTCACCACCAATAAACTCCACCTTCAGCCTCGTGCTCGGAAACCTATATAAGTCTTCCAACCACGGTCTCCCCCTCACAATGTACGCTCTGACCCGCCTGAGTGGCGAGAACCAGGGCTTCAGTCTCTTTTCTTTGAGGAAATTCGCGATGATTGTTTCCGTCTCTTCTACGTTCGGTGAGCGAAACTTGACGAATGCACCTCCATCTTTCAACATTGGTACTATCCCCGTTATGGTGAATTCTGAATTGAGGAGGCTCTTCGGGATGTATTGTGTCCTAATGCGTGATTCTATGGATTGCCTGTCGTAACGCATCATTAAGTAGCGGATGTCATAGATTGCTGTTTTGAGGGGGTAGACATCTTTACAAAAATAAGAGTAAGATTCCAACCCGGTCAGCCATAACATATTCATCAAGCGATAAAGGTGAAGATTTTGGGTATGATACGAACTGTCAAAAAACAACAAACCCTCCCCGGGTGCCAGGTCTATAAGCCCGCTCTTTTGCAAACCAACAGTGCTCGAGTATCTCCTCCCCCACTGCCAATTCGTGAGCAACTGGTTAGAAACCTTTCCATTGTTGCGAGACGAAGGGGTGGAGTAGAATTTTGGCAGCAGGCGGTGGCCATCACGCAGCTGACGCAGGAAGGAGCAGAGCTCCCGGTTCATATCTTCTGCTGCCGAGGGAAAGGAAGGGGAGATAGACTTCGATGATTGTCTTGGACAAATGGTAAGTGGAGGCTATATTAGGGATTGACTTTGGGTTCACGGTTGGTCTGCCTCGAGTAAGCTTCCGAGTGAGATATGACGTCGGCACTGTTCTTTTTTGGTTTGGCTTGGCTTAAACATCACATGCTCGCTTGGTGGTGGGATTTCATTGAAGGAAATGTTCGCGCTGCACAAAAAATTCCCTCTGCACACTCATGATGGATTTCAGTGGCTGTTCGGGGTACCGCACTGCGCACTCTGCCCCTCCTCTCCCCGATTCCTATGCAGGTATCTGCTGGCGTTCTAAACCTAGCTGTGAGTGGTGGAAATTTCCTTAACAAAGTTGTGGTTCTCTTTTCTCTTCAGACCATACTACATACAAGAAAGATCAACGGAAAATAAGGAGTATAACGAAAGAGCCATGAGCTCCATAGAATTGTATAGGCACTTCGGTTTTTTAACAGAGTGCCTCTTCTACCTGTCTATACCTATCCTTTCTTGCCCGAGATTCGTGAGGGATCTATGCCCTCTCTGTCGTCGTCCGAAAGCCAAGAGTCTACCCCCAACATCCCGGTTTCTCCAACCCGACCCCTTCGTCATTGCCAACCGGGATCTGAAACAAAGGAAGAGGAAGAGGAAAGGTAAAGGTAGACAAAAGGAACTCAGGTTCCCTGAATCAGAGTGAGAGGGCAGGGACACATACCAATGGTCCTAGGGGAAAGGAGATCGTTAATAAAGGCGTTAAGTCATAAATCGTTTAGGCACAAGAAGTGAATAACAAAGGGGAGCGTGGTGAAAGCGAATGTGAGATGGCCGAATAATTTGATGGTTCCCCAATGAGTTCGGTTTGAACTAGCTCTAGCAAGCTCCGGAACTAGCTGCCAATTTGTGCTCAGAGATAGGGGTGCTTTATACATTAAGGCCCCCTATTAAAACGAGTAGCATCGCTAGTTCCATTTCCGTGGATAGCTCCTAGGTTAAAGTGATACTCGGGTATAGATAACAGGTCGTAAACTAGCCCCGATGGTGAGGCCTCGCGGTTTGCACGAACGGAATTACCGAAAAAATCAATATTATGGGCTGGATACTGGCCCGCACGATCGTTTATTAGTTGATAGTAGTCTGTAGAGAGAAGTTAGAATAGGAATGGGAGAAGGCCTCTCGAGAAGATATTACTTACTACTATGGCTTGACTGTACAGAAGCTCTATCTTGAGCAGCCTGGCCAAATTGTGGCGTAAACCGATCGTGAGGGGGATGGCTTTCTAATAGACTAGAAGCAGACCCATTTTGGAAATATGGAGCAGTAGCTGGGGGCTGCGTGCCATACATGCCAGGCGGGTGAATAGCGGATTGATCGAGCTGTGATGGCATCATGGGATCTATCGGATTTTGTGGGGTCTGTCGATTTGCAACGGAACTTGGTGAGTGGTTGAGTTGACCGCTCGCCTGGATAGGGCTACTGGACGGCGGATTAGTTTGATAATATGCCTGGCAATTTCTCTGATGCTCCACAACCAGCTTGATGATTTGGCATGCCCAATCTGTCAACTGCTGTCCCTGGAAATTGTACTGATGGAGGCTCTGACTGCTCGTACTGTGGCCAGAGGGGTCTATATCGTGGGCATTACGAGGGGGAGCTTAGTCCAGGTCAGCAAGGGTAAAAAGGTGCTCTCCCAAACACTTTATATATACCTTCTAGATCATAGTACTCGTGCTTTGCGATAACTTGTTTCAGTTTTTCGTAATTTTGGCCCTTCACCCTGCTAACAGCATGGTTCAAATCTAAGGCCAGTGAAGGTATCCTCTGAGGGGGGCCACTCGATGGCCTGCATTTCTTCTTATGCTTAAAAACATGACGACTATATTGGCTCGAGAGCCCAAAGCGTCGTCCGCAACCTCGTGCACAAAAACTAAACCCTTTAATGTGGGTATTTTGTAGATGTTGACTAATACCATAAAGAGTGAGCAAAGCTTAAAAGATACCCAAAAGGGAATGGTAGCTCACATGAGGTTGTTCCAATTATCCCATAGCTTGTCCTTGCCTTCACAGCTGGGCATAGGGCATGGGAGGGCCAGAGGTTCCTTTAAACCAGAGTGTGTGGTGGGTCCATCTTCTTCGTCACTCTCCTCGTCCTCCTCGTCCCCGTCCTCCTCATCTTCATCCTCGTCCCCCGCCCCTCCGGCGTCCCTGCCATTATTGCTTCGTACGGCGGAAGTCGCACGGTTTCCTCTAGTCCGCTTTTGCGCAGGACCCTGTTGGTTGCTGCTTTTCCCTGTGGTTTCTCTACCTCTCTTCGAGCCAGTAGTAGTCCCGCGTCCTCCGTGCCCAACAATGTGCATAGGCGTGCGAGTGAGAGTATTGGTATTCGACGCTGTGGATTTTGGAGCAGTATGTGGCCTAGGTGCGAGATACCCCGAGATACTTTCTAGATGTGAAAGGGCCGCCGGAGCTTCTGAAAAAAGCTCCTCACGTCTTATCGATTCGTACGGCGTGGAACTCTCTGGGACATTGTTGCTGAACAAGAATTCAGTGCCCCCGGGTACATGAGGGGTATCCGGACGATATCCAGTTTCGCTCGCTGGTTTATTAGATTGTGGAACCTCTTGGCCCAGAATTCCCTGCTTGGAAGAAAAAGAAAGGGAAACCGATCATCTCAGTACATGCCCGATCGTTTGAAGGGTGCAGCAGTAAAGAAAGAAAGAGTATCTACTCACTTTTACACGTTTGCGTCGGAGCTGACCATAACTTAAATCGACACGACTCATAAGTACCAATGCTAGTACTAATTGTGGGTTTTAAAGTATAATGATGCTTTGCGGTGGTTTCGATATGGAGGTTTTGGAGATAGATAGTTGCATGCCTCAGAATCGGACGAGGTCTGGGGACTTCCCGATGAGCGGGTGAGCGGGTGAACCTGTGTGCACAAGTTCGCCTACAGTAAGAACGTGCTCCGCCGCTTGGAATACCGTACGGGAGAAGTGAAAATTGAAAGGTGTTTTTGGTAATTTCGGAGTATCTCGAGCGCCTTTAGGATGGGTAGCGCCTTCACCTATGTCGAACGAGATTAAGGCAGAGGAAAGGGAGGGGCAGAGCAGCTGTAAGCTAGATCTGAAAGCGATAGAAAAGGCAAAGGGAGAGAGACTTATGCTGATTGTGCAGGCTGTACGTTCCTCCAGTGCACTCCGGCTTGAGAGGTGCCAGACTTTCCACCTCTAACCGATTCCTATCCCATTTTGCTGAGTTTTGCGGCATACCGTAAAAGAAATGACACGCATCACAATTAAACAGTCTTGCAGCAAGGCTCAAACTCCCGTTGTCTGGATGATAAAATAAGAAAAGACGCTGATCCTTCGGGGGGCGAGATCAAGGTCAGTATTGGGGTTTTTTCTTTCTTTCTTTTTTTTTTGCTATTCGCAATCGCTACCGTAGAGCTGCTTGACATAGGCTTTACCAGCGCTCGAGCACCTAGGATGCAGAGAAGTCCATGCTGCGAAGGGGACGCTGCCAGCTCCATTGGGCTTGTCACGGCCACGGTACCGGTACTGCAACTGACAACCGCCCTACAGAACATCCCCCCCTAAAAACCACAATCACCCTCTAACAAGCATCACCACCGGAACCCAACCACCCCCTCACTCCCTCTCCCCAACACCTACTCTCCACACCCACTCAAAATACCACCAACGTCATCCCGCACCCCAAAACACGCTCACTGTACACCCATCCAGCCTCCAAAAATGCACCTCAGCCTCCTCCTCCCTCTCCAACAGGCACGATACACACTCTTTCCTGCCTACTGGTCTCCGGCGGCGACAGCCCGTCGTGCCTAGGGGCTCACAACATGTGCTTCGCTGCGTGAGCCGCGTGGTTCGGGTCGGGCAGATTATTAGTGCATGGGATGAACGGTGGAACGGTCGGAGGGGGCCGGGATTGCGAGATAGAACTGGAGGGATCTGTGGGTAGTTGCGAAGACAGATGCGCGTATCACACGGCACTTGAGAGGGGGGGAGGACTGGTATTTTGCCGTGGGATAGGTAGATAGCGTTAAATAATTAGGTTATAGGTAATTGGTGTCTATGAGAGAGGGTAAGTGTAATAGAGTAGTATGATACATACGTAGCTAATTCTCTGCAAGTTCGGTGCTAGATGCCCGTGCGAGGTGAGGTTAGAAGGTTGAGCTTTCTAGCATTAGAGTAGGATATGCGGGGTCCAGATTGCACAGGGCTCGGACCCGAGCCTAAAGTGTGATAGTCGAATATCTAGACTACAAGTGTTGATGGATTATTCCCTAGCAATGGAGTAAGAACCTCCCACTCGCACTCTCCTCCACTACGGTATACCACTGCCTTGAGATTCCCCAGCACCACGGCCATGTTAGGAAATTAGGACCTGTTATAATACTGGTACCGGTATGCTCAGACAAATAACATAACAGACACCAACGAATACAAACACAAACACCACAATACCATAACTTGCATTAAGCTCGGAGCACTCGAGTTCGTTTAACACTTGCCACGGCTCATATAACATTGTATGATAATATCATACTCCCCCAAGCCCCCGTAGAACCCAATCCCAAAATACCTTCCAGGTAGCAGAGCCCCAACCTCCCTAGGGACACAAAACCCCCCACGGCACCCAACACAACTATCATACTATATGCCTAGGTAGATACCACCACTAAGGCTTCCTCACCCTTCCTCCCATCACACAATTCCCATCCCAGTCCCGTATAATCATACATCGTTGCCCTGGATAACCAAAACCCCGAGTAGAACTATCCGGAACGGCGGATCATCCAGGGGAGTGAGATAATGGACAAGGTTTTCATGGAGGAAAAAAAAAACGAAACCGAGTGATAGTGGAGTGGGTAGTAGCAAGTAAGCTACGGTATGCCAGGCAAGGTCGCGCCGGGGGGCGAAGGAGGGCCTCACAAAGGATCAGAAATTTGTAGCAAATAGACAGATACTCATTTACAGGCCACTTTTCCCTCTCATTACTGATTTCTCCCTCACTGTGCCACTGCCCCCCCCACTTCAGACTGCAAAGTTTTCAAATGCGCACAAAAAACAGAAGCCTGCATGAACACACTAGAATCTACAGCACCTGCCAATTCATAAAGTATCCATTCAGACGCCTCTGTGCCAAGATAGAACGTCGATCAGGGGTGTTCGGATAAGTTGCCCCTCGAGCTGGCAAATAGGCACGATATGAATTGGGGACTCGGCCAGTACCAGCACAGTACCAGAAGTGAGTGAGAGGAATGATCAAGGGGGGAGCACTAAATCATAAGTTGTGCAGTCGAAAATTCCCTACTCCGGAAAGGGAGTAAAAGGCGCAGCAAAAGGCGAGCCGCTCGGCCCCCTCCCAGAGAAGACTAAAAAAGAACCGGGCCTTACCAGGCGAGGCAATTCCAACGACATGGCATCTGATCCAATTATTCCAATTCCTGCGTCAAGGAGAGAAGCAGGGACAATGGGACGTGCAGAGCACAGGTAGCCAACCGTTGGTACTCGAGTACTAGCACATACAGTACCAGCACCTGTACTCGTACTTGCACCAGACCAATCCGGCCAAGCCAACGCTTATCCTACCCACCAGGGTTTCTGACGAAGAGGAAAAAAAAGGAAAAAGTGCAAAACAAGCTTTACAATAGTGACGAGGGGCAAAAAAGTCAATTTTAACATTATTTGGGAGAGGGGGAGTTTATCAGGAGAGATAAGATCGACATCCCAGCCCTGTCCTGTCCAATGTCTTCCAATCCTGCAGCCCCCTCTGGTCTGGGACCAACCATGCGATCCCCCCCCCCCAAGATTAAGAAAGGCAGTTAGAAGAGAGCACCGCCAGCACAGACCAGCCAAGGGAAAGGTTGAATTGGCTGAAGGTCCTAATTTCCTTCTTCAACCTAGCCTCTTGGAGTGCAGGAGGGTTTCTCCGGATAACCTGTATTCTTGTTTTAAGGACCAGGGAACCTTTGGGGTATTGCACTGCCTCCAGTTACACCTCCCATATGTACAGCTAGTTGTGCATACGATGTCCCTCTAGCGACCAGCATGACCAGGCTGTGCCTTCGCGATGTTTTTCACCGGTCACACATTGTTGGAGGTTCCGGTTGATTGGGTCAATTCATGTGTGGCCCCAGGCCTATGGAGGGAGTATGGAGGGCCGGGTAAGAAGGGCCCCAAAGCTGGTGGTTCTTTGTCCCTCCACAAGCCTATGGAGCTCCAAGTTCGGTCTCGTAGGGTAGGATCGCGAGAGTTGGTCGGTGTTCCACCCGCAGTAACCCTCCCATTCAGGAAGGTGGAAAGCGGGGTCGTAGAACCGATGGGAAGGAGCTTGGCAAGCGATTTGGAGAGGGGAGATTTCTATACTGTAAGTAGGGGAAGGGGAAGTTAATATCATATCATAGGAAGCTCAGTAGCCTGTTTATAATTTAGTTTGTGAATGTTGTATGGGCCTTTTCAAGGCTGATACCACGTTCGTCTATGAGGGAGTTGTATAATAATAACCCGAGAGGTTTGGGTTACTGTACTCGGATATGACATCTCTCGGATACGGCAATCAATACGCCCCCCCCCCGAAAGAAACTCCCTTCCTCTATTGTACTTGCCCCAGACAAGAGGTATCCGGAAACAGGGAGTCGCAAAATATGTGACGGAAAATCCGTGCGTATCACAAACTCACGACTCGCATTTCCGGATACTTCTTCCCTGGGACAAGTATCACACTGTGCTCGGTACTGCATTGCGACATTCACTTGGGAAACCCTCGAGATACGGAAAGGGTGCGATCTACCCCTCGTTCTCCCATTAGAAATGGTGGGGATCGCCTTCCGAGACAGGACTAGAGTGATCCTCGGTCCAAACAGTCAACCTGGTCCCGGGAAAAAAAAAGTGAATAAAAACCCCACCAACAGCACCAAAAATTCATAACCACCTACCTCCCCATCTCCCTACACTCCTCCATCTACTAACTCCACAAAAATGGCCAACCACCCCCCAACAATCGACATCCAAAACCTAACCTACACCTTCGCCGACAACTCCGTCGGATTAGAAGACATAAACATTAATCTCCCAGCCGGCTCGCGCACGCTTCTAATCGGCGCGAACGGGGCTGGCAAGACGACGCTACTCCGCCTCGCCTCGGGAAAAAAGCTCACAACCCGGGGCCGCATACGGATCGGTGGCGTGGACCCGTTCGCGCACGGGCTGGAGGGCGTGACCTACCTTGGTCTGGAGTGGGTTCTGAACCCGATCGTACGGAACGATATATACGTGCACGAGCTCCTGGCGAGCGTGGGCGGCGATGCGTATCCGGAGCGGCGCGATCAGCTGGTGTGCATCCTGGACATAGACACTGACTGGCGAATGCACATAGTTTCTGACGGGGAGAGGCGGAGGGTGCAATTGGCGATGGGCTTGCTCAGGCCCTGGTCCATTTTGTTGCTCGATGAGGTCACTGTTGACTTGGATGTGCTTGCCCGGTTCAGGTTTTTGGAATTCTTGAAGGACGAGACGGAGGCTCGGGGGTGCACTATTGTTTATGCTACGCATATCATGGATGGGATCGCCGGGTGGCCGACGAATTTGGTTAGGATGGCGGCGGGGAAGGTTAAGGCGGTTGGCACTGTGGCTTCGTTTCTGGAGGAGGCCGAGAGGAAGGGGGCTAGTGCGGGTTGTAGCAATGGAGGGATTATGCGGAATTCGGCATTATTGGATCTAGCCCTTGGTTGGCTGGCGGAGGATTTAGAGGAGAGGGGGCCAAGGGATAGGAAGAAGAGTGGCCAAGTGACGTATAACAATGTTGAGAAGGAACCCTTTTAACCTGTGGGATGTTCACGGGAGGGTCGGCTCTGGGAGCTTTCCTTCACTGGGTTCTGTGTTCGAGTAGATAGAATTTGGTTAGGTCTGGCAGCGGTTCCATAGATTTTCGTATTCTTCAGGCGCGCCTGGGGGGCGTGGATCACATATGGCTGGCGCAACACTGTGGGCAGACGTGGCGTGCGGTGGCCCGGTGACACCTTTGTTTGCTTATGTTTTTGCTACTTCCCTCCATAAAGCTCGCTACATATCTGCGGTTTAATCAATGGAGATACTGTACACTCGCACGGAACAATCCTCGCTGCTGACTGCCATCTCCCTCTTTCCCAGCTGGCCTTTTGTTGGCCGCCAGGTGATCTGTGTGACCGACTTATCCGGTGTGATTCTTTATCCCGTATCATCACAATTAGTCACTCGCATTCATCGCTGCGGATTAGGATCTGACAGTACCTATCATCCAGCTTGATGAGCAGCTCCAGATTCGCCCAATCGCCTACTTTCACGTGATAAACACACAATCCCCCGTCCTCTAGGCCCACCGCAAGCCAGCACTCCCCCCTTATTACCTCTCCCAAAAAGTCCAGCGCCGTGACTGGTACCTCGAATTTTAGTGCAGTTCTGTTGACCCATCCCCCATCCCCCCTCTGCCATAATTTGACAGACTTATCTCTACTCGCAGTCGCAAACACATCCTCGATGGGAGCCCACTTTCCATCCCATATAATCCTAGTATGACCTTTTTCCCTCATCTCCAACACTTCCCATCCCACGCCTCGCTTTTCGAACACGGTCCACGCACGATCCCTACCCACGCTCAACAGTCGGCTCCCATCGGGACTAAATGCCATTCCATGAACTGTGAGAGAATGCGATTTCAGAGGAGGTTTTATTTCCTGCCAGGAGTCCGTTTCGAAAAGCCTTATAACCGCGTGGTCTATAGTGCTAGCTTTACACGCTGTTGAAATGAGCTTCCCATCTGGTGAACACGATACCGCTGATATCTCGTATCCGTGGCCGTAAAGCTTTTCTCTCTCGGGCCAGAGCGTGTGTCTAGCGAGGTGATCTTCAAGGGGTGGGTGGCTGAGGTTCTCTATAACCGATGTTGCCGATTGGGCGGGCTTCTGTTGCTCTTCGTTTTCATCATCCTCTTCTTCCGGAGCACTGCCGTTGGGTAATGGGAGGACTGTTGAGCCATCGAAGGCTTTATTGGATAGTCCTAGTACTGGGACATTGGCTGCATCCGGCATTGATCCCTAATGAATCACCAGCAGCGATCAGAAACTGTCAACTCATGTAGGGGAACATTGTCTACTTTTGATGGCTCTTTTATGCCACATAAATTCTCAAGCAGCCCAGCAATAGTTTTCGGCTCATCGAAGACTCTCAGTAGTTTCTCGTCTGCGCCAGAAACAAACCCGCTCCCACCCAGGGTAGCTACACAATTGATATCATACCCATGGATCTGCGGCCTTGAAAACTCGTGCCAAGAATTCAGACCTTCCCTCTCCCTAATCCACTCCGCAGAGAGCCTCGTGGTCTGGTCCAGCCCAGTGGATAGTAGGTATCCGCCCGCCTTTTCCCACGAGCAGCCCATTGCCTCCTTCACATGCCCCCCTATACCCACACTCTGAGCCCATCGACCCTCCTGGGAGTCATATTTCCAAAGCTTCCAGGAGCCGGTTTTGCTCAGTGCTACGACTGCCTTTCTGTCTGGGCTCCACAGCCCCATCCACAGGCCACCAGCAGAACCAGTCGCAGTAGAGGCCCCCTTGTAATCAGATATCTCTCCTAACCGAGAGGTAGTGAGCCAGATTCCTGAGGATTCGTCGGGTGCCCAGATAGAAAGTGAATTATCGGCAGATGTCGACAGTAATCTCAAACCTGACTCATCTGCTGTCTGAGGCCCCCATACAGCAGTGTATATCCAGTCTTCATGACCCATGAGCAATGCCTCAAAAGTGGCGGACCACACTCTATCACCCTCAACTCGAAGTTTGTGAGCTTTATTAGATAGACGATTGCTAAGTCCGAAAGCTTTACTCTCTCCTTCTGCCGCTGCCGGTGGTAGCTCTTCTCCAGGATGTATACGCCACAATCGGATATATTTGTCCTGAGAGGCAGAGGCCAATACCAAATCGGATTCGGGATTAGAGTGGTCCTCGGGAGTAAAGGCAAGAGATCGAATCCAATTTTCATGGCCGGATAGAGTCGCTTGGTGGGAAAACTGAGATGAAGGCGAGGGGGACAGGTGTATTGAGACTGATGATGCGGATCCCGACACCGCAAGTATAAGGGCTGGGGGGGTTGATGAAGATGAAGAGGGAAGGACCGACAATGCTAACGCCAAGGGATAAAACTTTGGTGCTGTAGAGAACGTTTGGAGAAGCTTCACATCTAATTCCCCTTTAGATAAAATTGAGAGACTGAATACAGCAACTGTCCCATCCACCGAGGCCGATGCAAACACTGAAGGAAGCCGAGGACATGCTGCAATAGCGCTTACGGAAGCCTTGTGGACCCTCTCGATAGTATAGCAAAGACTAAATGAGTTCGAATCTTCATGGCATTGCCATATACGGACTGACTGGTCAACTGATCCAGAAATAATGATGTCCTTCGCTAAACCTTGGCCGGGTAGAAAGCGAACGACGTTAACGCGATCAGTGTGCCCTTTGAGGGTAGAAAAGACCCCACGATACTCTGGGTCCTGGGAATTTGAACAGCCTTAGTCACGAAATCAGGGGAAGGCAAGACTTCACACCAACCAATGGATTCCACAACGATACGCATCTTCCAGCACCGAAGGCAAGAAGCCCAGAAGATGACCAGTCTGCTGCCGCTGGGTTTCGATTCCCTCCAATGGAAATATATGGGCAGCTAACCTCTGCCATGATACTAAATGATTTGCAGACGGGCATTCATGGGGGTTGGAGCGTGTGGCAGAGGTGGGAAAAAGGTTTGGAGGAAGCCGCGGGGTGAGTATTGCGGCTCTTGGTGGGGGGCTGACAATAAGCCACATTGTGTAACGTCGCCTGTGATCGGCTTACGCACCAGCCACAAAAGTTCTTTCGGAAAAGAAATTAAAATTAAAAATAGGGGGATCTGAGCTTTCTGTCCTTTCAGCCCCTTTACCTCGCCCCCCCAAAGAGCTTCAGCTTCATCACAAAAATAATTGCTCTCAAACCAGGCACTCAAACCGTTATTCCCTGTGCAAAGATATCAACATACAATAAACCCAAAGTTAACAAGCTTTACCGCTGCTAACACCCTGTTATTTTATCAATTTCTCGACACCTCTGGTCCTCTGATTGGCCGTCATCGGCTTTCCCGTCTTTGATTGGGCATAGTGCCTTCTTTTTGTGTCCCCTGTCGAAAACCTCGCTCATTTGATTTTCCTTTCGTTTTTCCCTTGGTAGGAACTTCCCTTCGGCTTCCCCTATACCTCCACCACCCGCCATCTCCATCTTCCTTTGTTTTCCCATTGAAATACACACCCGCTGACCCCCTTTTGCCTTCCCATCTGCTCCTTGCAGTAACATCCTCAACTCACCCAGTCATTCTTTAGCACTTCCATCCCGTTCTTTTTTTGCTTTGAGATCTTGGCCTATTTGTCCCTACCCGCTCCAACCGTTGCTTACGACAACCATCTTCAACCACAATAACGAGATCGTTCTAGCCACCTAAGCTACAAAGCATTTACAGTATGGCCGAAAAAGAGAAACAAGAAGCTTTCCGCGTCGATATTCCTAGCAATGATAAAGGATTTGCTCCTCCTTCGCCACGCGGACCTCCTGCGTCCTCGGTGGTGAGCAATCCGTTGCTTCCAATTCTCAGTTACTGCGGAGCCAGCATTCTCATGACCGTGACGAATAAATATGTGTTATCGGGATATGACTTTAACTTGAATTTCTTCTTGTGTATGGTGCAGGTAAGCATTTCCCCTTTTTTTTCCCCCGCGTATTCTGGAGGCCGGGCGTATTGGGCGGCTAATAATCAGTGTAACTTCTTAGAGTATTGTTTGTGTAGTTGCCATCGCCATTGGCAAGTCAATGGGTTACATCAAGTATCGAGACTTCAGCATGGACGAAGCCCGAAAATGTATGTATTTTGTTCTTTTTCTTGTATCTCTCTGAAGCTGCTCTGGACGCACCGTATAACAATTATTTCTGCAGGGTTTCCCATCTCCGTTCTTCTAATTCTTATGATTTACACTTCCTCCAAGGCCCTCCAATTCTTATCGATCCCGGTCTATACCATATTTAAGAACTTGACCATTATTTTGATTGCCTATGGTGAAGTTCTATGGTTCGGTGGCTCTGTGACTGGAATGGCACTCTTTTCTTTTGGCTTGATGGTTCTTTCTTCCGTCGTTGCTGCGTGGGCCGACATCAGTGCCGCCATCAACAATTATGGCCATAGCTCCGATGAGACCGCCGCTGCTTTGAGCACACTAAATGCCGGATATATCTGGATGTTGATCAATTGCTTGAGCTCTGCAAGCTATGTCTTGGGAATGAGGAAGAGAATAAAGTTGACTAACTTCAAAGATTTCGACAGTATGTCTCTTCACTTAATTACATCGATACATCACTGACGCCTCCTTGTAGCCATGTTTTACAACAACCTTCTTTCCATCCCTGTTCTTTTCTTCAGCTCCCTTCTCTTTGAGGACTGGTCTTCTGTCAACATCAACCTGAACTTTCCCGAGGACCGCCGTAATAACATAATTATTGCTATGATCTTCTCTGGGCTCTCCTCCATCTTTATCTCATATACTTCTGCGTGGTGTGTCCGGACCACTTCGTCTACCACCTATTCCATGGTCGGTGCTCTCAATAAGCTCCCACTTGCTATTTCTGGATTGATCTTTTTCAATGCTCCTGTTACTTTCTTCTCTGTCACGGTAAGTTGCCCTCCTCATCTCCGATGGGTTACTTCCTAACTAGTATATTCTAGGCTATTGGGATTGGTTTTTTCTCTGGACTCGTTTATGCTCTTGCGAAGGTTAGGCAGTCCCAGTCGAAGACTGGAGTTCTCCCAACGTCCAACCCTACCATGAGTGCTAGCTCTCAAAGCATGAGAGATGGATTCGGTCAGAAGTCGTAAATACAGTTCGATTTTTGGCGGAGGCGCATAGAGCAGACGCGGTTCGAGTCACGAGAAAGGGGAAATAGAGTCGGATAAAAATGGTGCTTGTTTCCCAGCCATTGCCATGTGGATTTGATATGGATCGCGATGGTAATTGGGGGGTGTTACGTTTTTGTTTTTAAATTGATAGGCGGTTCTTACCACATATTTCCTGGCGCAAAAAAAACAAAGTTGGGTTTCCTGAAGCACATTTCTCTATGGCATTCTCTTCTTTTTAGCTTTATCTCCTGTACCAATCATATTTTCTTTCCAGGAAGATGTTTCGTTTCATTTCATGTGCATTCTTGTTGGAGAGTACTACTAGCGTTTTTATTTAGACTTTTTTCCTTCTTGCTCTTCGATTGGATACCGTAACCACTGTACATAGAGACCATTACTGGGGGCTGTTCTCAAGAGCACGCGGGGGACTCCCCGGACCAGACCCCAGCGACAATTATTCCGGCTTGCTAGTTGCAGGCTGATTTAGATTAACTACCAAGTCCTCAAATTAATAGGAAGTTAACTCTAAGTCTTAGCGCATTCACCGTAACAATTCGGTGCGACATTTTCCTGTTAACCGCCCCTTTTCAACCCCAAGAGTTCTGTCGTCGCTCAGGAACCTTCGACGTTCAAAGGCCGAGTGACCCCAGGGCGCCGAGGTAGGTTGATTCAAGCCCCCACCATACTCCCGGCGCTCGTGCTCTCGGAGCCGGCTAGGGTCATCCGGAGGTTCTCTGGCCGATCAGGGGGAGAGATCGAGTTTGATTGCCCCGTTCAGGTTCGTTCCGACGCCTTTCTTCTCTCTTCCGTATATAGTATAGCTCAAACGCCAATTTTAAACACCTCCCTCTTGGCAACGGTCTCTGCACAGTGCGATATCTGACCCGAGCACTTGGTGGTGCTTGAACGACGTTTGTGAACCCGACCACTTATTGCATGGTACCAAGATCTAAGCAAAGAAGGCGAATTCTCGTGGTATGCCGTGTTCACAAACGCCACCCAATTACAAGTAATGGTTGGAATGAACATGTAATAGGATAACAGGACCCGGGAAAAAAAATTTAGGTTAGCACAATCGTGCAATATTAACACAAGTACTCGTACATAGCATACATGGTCCCAACTAAATCGATATGCGCTGCACCCTCCCGGCATGGTGCCTTACAAGCACAGTATCGTAAAAAACCCAATATGGCGTAAGAATCTCTAGAGGGTGAGCGGGCAAACACCACACAAGCTAACCTTTCAATTGGAAGTACTGTATTAATTCCAGTCGAGAAGCTCTATGGTAGCGGTTTGCAGCTCCGATTTCTTTCTATTATACCCGGAGATGTTTACACACTCGCCCTTTAAAATCCCTTGCGCCACAATCGGGAATCTCGCGCGAGGGCGTTGGAGTTGCCTCTCCTGGTAAGGTCCGTTGTATTTTTACTTCTCACCCGTCTGAACCGAGGGCTGAAGGAGTAATTATCTTCAACACGTTTTCTCCCCCTGGTCTAAACGGGTTCTAGACGTTCTTAGCGTTTTTCTCAATTATTTCGGCTTTTGCAGTATGATACAGTGCCGCACAGTGGCGAAGTGACGTTTTTGGGTATCGTGTGGCTCGCATCAGTTACGTATGCGCTCGTCGAGTATGTGCTGTGCTACCTGCCATACCTGTACTTGTTCGGTGCTTGTGAGGGAGTTTTAGGGTTCATATATAGTGCAGTGTTTAATCGTGGGAGCATTTCCCCGAGTTGCATGATTGGATGGGGCTAGAATGCAAATACTGGGGGTTTACCGAGTAGTGGGGTTAATTGGATGATGATGGCCGTTGGTATGATGTTTTTGATAGATTGTGGGAGGTATAATAGACACATAACGAGAGTAAGATTAGCACTGCTTAAGGTGACTTCTGGATTACGAATTTGTGTAGTAGTAGTGTTTGAGGGGAGTTCTAAAATGCCACGCGTGGGTTATGTTTAGGGCAATGGGAAAGTTTGTTTCTAGCAATTGAGAGGGGGTATCAGTAGCAGTGATTTCTGAAAATTCTCTCGAGCTTGTGACTCCAGGGCATAGAAGTACGGATACTCTTTAAACATGATACCTGTGATGAGGAATGTGCCCGGAATTTTCTTTCTGGGAGCATGCTCTCACCTCCGACCTCCGCACCTGCACCCACCGTTACCGAGCAGCCCATAGCTCCAAGCCCTACTATGATAGAACCCGGCCGGTGGAAAATCCAGAGACAATTCCATCCAATCTAGCAAGGTGAAGACATGAATGGAAAGAAAAAAAATACCCAATGGCAAAACTTCTATTGCCATGGCCTTGCTCCGCTCGGTGCTCCCACCATGGCTATCTTACAGAGGGCCCCTTTTCCCTCCCCCCTTACTCTTCCTCCTCCCATCACAAGGGTGTAAAAATATCAAACTTGATCCAACCCGGCCCAATCCAATCCAATCCAACCAAAACAATCCCCTAAACCCAACACTCATTTGACTTTCTTCCCCTCATCCTTCTCCTTCCCACTACCAGCATCTCCATCGACCATCTGAACCTGCACCCCACCGGCGGGCAAATACGTCAACGGATTCCTCTTGTAAATACTCCAGGGCGGGACCACTGCTAGGAACGCGATCGCCGTGCCACTGAGCCCGATGTAAACGGTGTATTTGAGGTCCGAGAGGACGTAACCGACTATGAAAGCCAGTGCCTAAAGCGAGAGAGAGAAAGATGTCTGTGAGCTGTTTGTGTCTATTTATCGTAAGGAAGGGGGGGAATAATTACGCCTGCGAGAACGAGGATTACGGTCGTGAGAGTTTCGGCGAGACGTTGACCTTCGAAGTCCTGATTTTTTTCAGTTGTTCAGGTTAGTTGATGGCGGTGGGGAGAGTACGGAGAGGAGGGAGTAAGGTACGATGAAGCCGTCGATTATACTTTGGATTTGGTCCATGTTTTTTTATTCGTGTTTTTTGTATTTTTCTTCTTCTTTTTCCTTCCACAAGTTTTAGAGGGAGGGCGAAGGGGGAGAAGGGAAGAAGGCCTCTTTCTCGTTGTCGTCAGGGGAAAGTGATGCCAGGTATGATAGTAATGATGGAAGTGGTGGTTGCGATGTGCCTAGCTGAGCTTGGATGGATGTGAGCTCGGTCTTGTGCATCTGGCCTTTCCTGGAACTTTCCGGTGGGTTAGGGTTGTGTCGCCTTAGGAAACGATCCTCATGGGGGAGCACTCGATGGTAAGTTTTAGAATGTGAGCCACCGCAAGATAAGGAACGGACAAACAAAAGTGCACATTAAGTTAGATTTCTGACCATTCCCCAGCCAGGCCCAGGAAAGTTACCCCCTGTTACACGACCTTAGCACGAGAATACTGTTCCAGCATTGGTGGGAATCACAAGCCCCCATACTGAGCACAGGGATCAGCAACTGGTGTGGCAAGCTGCACGCACACATCTGAGCATCGGTGTCAGAGCACCACATAAAGCATTTGTAAATACATAGGGAAAGAAGGGAGGGGGAAAACCCTCCAATCGGCTGATCGGTCGATGAGAACAGAAGTATTAACAATTAATCACCCCAAATACGCATACTACCACTATCAGCACAACGACGGAAGCGTCCCATACACCTTCGGCGAAGCCTGGGGCGGTGTATGCACAATCTCACCCATTAACTCAGTGGTCATGCGATATATTCAAGTTCATCTAGGGCTTCAACAATCGATTAGTGATTTTTGGGCTTAAAACTACAATAATTTGTTGGGTTTACGAGGCCAATGGCAGGATTTGACAGTTAAAATGTTTGGCATGTGGCGGTATGAAAAATGCCGTTTTTCTAGGATGCAGTTTTTGCTGATACTCGAATGCCCTTCACAAAAGAGCATTAAGACAACCCCACCCACAGAGTAGCTGCCCTGGTGACGGATTTGATGAAACCAAAACCTGGTGGGGGGCCTACATGTTGAACTATAACCAAAATGTTTTGAAGATATTTCCATTAGCAAGAAAATTGCTGTAAGGGTCAGAAAAAAGCTATTCCTATAGCGTGCTAACAAGAGCTCTTTAGTTTTCAATTTGAAATAAGGGTCTACACCACATCAAGCCCCGTCATACAAAATCCCGCAATGATCTTTCCTCTGTGGAGTTGACTTCGACAATTTATGAACCAGGCTAACTTTTGAAGATAGGATAACAAACACGCGCACCACCGCAACTGTATCATACTCCCCCTCGATTTTATCACAGCTGCCTCGCACACGGTACCTTTAAAGCCTATATTAACATGTGTGAGCATTCCAGACATCAGCAGAAGACTGGCACAAACCCAGTAGTCTGCTACAGTAACTGAACAATCGACATACCGTACGATCAGGCTACGCTGCCAGAGGGAGCGGAAGCTGTCTGCACAGTGCCAGCTAGGCGCTGAACCCGGGGGGGTGTACCAGTGGTAATAGTGATTGTGGTTGTCATAGGTTGTGGTGGGTCTGGCTGCCTTGTGATAATGCTTTCAGGTTGGCGTTGAGAGCCTTCGGGATGCTCGCTGGGGTTCGAAGATCTGGGGCAACAAATAAACTGGAGACCTTCGCAGGAAATGATCTTCAAAATGAATGGCATCATTTCGCTTTTTATTGGAACAATGGTGCGACTGAAAGCTTGTTTGAGAGTTTGAACTGGAAGAAGGTGGAGGGATAAAGGAGCTATGAGGAAGTGAGTAGTCTTTTCTACCCGTAAAGGGAGAGGGGGAGGAGAGGCTATATAGCACTCGCCCAACCATTGTCTGGTATCCAATCGTATACTAAAGTTATATGAGGGAAAGAGTAGTAGTAAACTCTGCTGTTGTATGGATTTTCCAGCAAGCGCATGTGAGCGGACTTGTAAAACGGTTACACACACTCACCAGAGTGTCCGGAGTGATCGTACGGCACAAGTGGAAAAACAACTCGCCACCACCCGAATTCCCGATCCGGCTTAGTCCGCCTACAAAATTCCACCGTTACAGCACCCACCCACCACGAAACTGGGCGGGCAAGGAGCAGGGGTATTTGGTGGGCAAAAAAAAGAAAGAGTCAAGGTCAGGGTTACGAAATTACTGGTAATTAATCCCTGTTCGTCGCCCGCCCAGTTTCTTCGTGGATAAGGTAAAGACTCTACCCTTTAGTACGTACAGTGCACATAAACCCCGGAGTTAACAAGAAAAAAGCGTGGTAGACGCCACCGTACTCTACTAACTACTCTTATTTGTTCTAGAGACTTGGTATCTACTAGGCCTAGTTGAGTCTCTCTGGGCCGCAGAGAAAAAAATACTTATTATTTTGTTGTGGCCTCCAAATCAGTGAGCCAACGAAGGGTCCAGTAACCTGCGTGTTGGGCCGGAAAGTGGATCAGATGGATGTGTGAATTAACTAAAAGGCACTAAAAAGGTGGAAATATGGAAATATCAATTGGCGCACAGCTGCAGGGGAGGAAACTTATTATTTTATCGTGGCCTCCAAACCGGGAGCCAAAGAAAGGCCTAGCACTGGCAACCTGCATGTTCGGACAAGGAAGTGATCAAATGGATACGTGGATAAGCTAAAACGCACCCAAAAAGGTAGAAATATGGAAATCTCAATTAGCGTGTAGCCGCAAAAGAAAAACCTTATTGTTTTATCATGGCCCCCAAACCAAGTGAGCCAACGAGAGGTTTTGCGGCGGGCGTGTTGGGCCGAGAACTGGATCAGAGCGATGTGTGGATCAGCTAAGGCGCACCGAAAGGGTAGAAATATGGGAACCTCAACTAGCGAACAACACTAAGAGGATAAAATTCAGAAGGGCGAAAGATATCTCTGACAGCACACCGTTTTAGATTCGCCTATTATTGAGCTAGGTTCGGAAGTTCTATGTTCCAGAAGCTGCCTTAGTGAGGATTTGTGCAAAATTCATAAACAAACCGATCACTTCCGCGTCTGATCCACTCTCCAGTCCAGTACGAGTACGTTACTAGTACTCGAGAACCTATGGAATATTTGCCTTGGAGGTTCTATTGAACTGTAATTCCACTTGTCGGAGAAAAAAGGCTAGGAGAAAGTGATGCGAGGATGAGCGAAGATGAGCGAGGATGAGGATTGGAATAAGAAAGGAGCTTGGTATAGTACAATGTCACGCCGAAAGCACCCTCTATACCGCAGTGCCGGCATTTGCACCAGACGGCAACACTCTTCTGTTCCTTCGCTAGAACCTCACCTTACTTACTCGCTAGATCCACTATCGGCGGTCAGCCCCCTCCCCTTCGTAATCAGAGATAAAACACCTTGGGAAGGAATAGTGTTTTCTAGATGGAGTCTAAGCTAGGGCTACTAGATCTCGTTACCCGGTGTGATGCTCGTAGTTTTGTGAATCCCCTTGTTTAAGCCTATTACAAGTTTTGTACACTGACTTCCGATGGTGGATTTAAAGGGTCTTTGTGGTAGCAAGGCCCAAAAAGTCACAGGAAAAGCAAGGAGTTTGTCGCATGTAAAATGGTATAACCGAAGGAAATTGTAAGTTTAGCAGAGAGGCTTCCTATTGGGAAGTCACTTTTCTATTCCCATGACGTACTGGAGCATGAATTGTGAGAAGCGTTTTTCTAGTTCAACTGTTCTTGAGGCTGTTCAAGTGCTTCTAGGGGATCTTGCCCCTTCCTAACCACCAATCGTAGACAGCCTGTAGCTACAAGTAACCTTGCAGGGGGGAAAGGCGGGCTTGGAAGAAAAAATAAGTTGGAAGCAGTTGAATGTTGTTCATGCCGTGGGCCAATTACAGTGTGCATATTGGACCGGGATCCCGGAACCAGAGACTCTAGAACCCAGCTCACCACACGAATTACGAGTATGTGTGTCCGCACTTTAAAACCAACCTTGAACTATGGCACTAGTCCTAATACTGCTTAAGTATGATACCATAGTCCTTCCTACTTTAGTCAACAATATTACTCGAGTATATAATGCACTCTGCTCAGCCAAAAATAATAATCGTGCAAGTGTCAACAAGCCAAGTCCACACAAATTTTTCCTCGACCTTAAGAGGTATACTTGTAGTATCACACCAAGAGCGGTCCCTCTAGAATCAAATCTGCTGGACAAATATATTCTTTACACAATTTGGGATCATTTCGTGGAAGGAATAAGTTAAGTGGCAGCACGCGAGCGCGTTGTTGTTGGTGGAATACAGTCTCCTCCAGTGTCGCGAGATCCCCGAGCCGTAATGGCCCCTGTCTTTGTAGTCTGATTGGTTGAGATTTGTTTGTGATACCTATTTTCTGTGCTAGTACTCGCAGTGCGAGAATCCCGTCATGGTGGAATAGACAGGAGTTAGGACATTCTAGTTGTCATGGGTTCAAGATAATCTATCCACCAATAATACTGCTCATCCCGTCTTATGACCACCCGACGGTATTGCAACCTCACGGTAAGCAAACCCACACCGCCTGTTCGGCAGTACCGTATCATACTAATATCTGGAAAGCACCGCCCCGGGGCAGTGAGCGAAATCGAGAGGCCCACAATGTTGATTCGAGGGCGGCGGAACCATACCACACCTGCCACGCTAGCACTTTACCACTTTTGGAAAGGTGGGGGAGAATGTCGATCACTGGTATCTCAATTTCTCTGCCCCACCCTATGTGCCCCGAGTGATCTCTTGTGAACCTAGTTTTCTAAACCCGACACTAATATAGTAAGTTAGCCCGCGACGGTGCCGGTGCCTGGACCACCCAGGGCCACCACGTAGAAGTATGCTCAACCCAGAGTTTTCGCATGGGGTTCCCAGTTTCTTTTTCTCTTTCTTTTCTTTTTTCTCCCCTCTCCTACCTCACTACGCCACAACCCCCCGCACCACTACTACCTCCATCTAACACCCACCCGTTAGTTCGGTTTTGTAAGGAAAAACAAAAAAACAAGTTAATCTAGGAGAAGCCTCCCACATGCTCCTAACAATCACCAGCTTGGGACTTGCCCGTTTCCTCAACGCTTTCAAACGGCAATGGAAATCACCATAGTAGGAACGTTTCAATTGCGCCGGACATACAGAAGCAACACAACTCCCCAAATCCATCTCTCAAGATCCACTCCCTTCTAGCACTAGCGCTCCCGCGGTAACCTGCCATCCCTTGTAAGTAGCAGTGCGAGTAGGGCCTACCTTTAGGCAAACCGGAGCACCTAATAGCAGGTTTCGGCCAAACAATAAAGCCCAGCGCAGTAGCAACAGCAGACAATCCGACAAAAAGTATCGGTATAATCTGGAACTTGTGAAAATTCCCACGATCCAGATTCCAGTATAAAGATGTATTTTAGCCTTCCCCCTCCGCCGCAGCCCCCTATTTCGGTTATATACATGCATGCCTGCATCCAGGGTTCTTATTGACAAAGGAGGATAATTCCATCACCCAGAAAAAGTACTTCGGAGTTTATCTCCGGGCACCTGAGGTAGGTTTTCCAGATCTATCTACAGAACCCTCCTCCCAAAGGCTGCTCACAGAGTCAGCATTGGCATCCAACCATATATATCTCCGTCACCAAAAGTCACTCGCTCTCATTCCACCCTGGAACCCCCTCCCCAACTGGTACATTGGCGGTGTGATGAACAGCGCCTGCTCTCCAATCGGTAGCCCTTTTCGCTTCCTTTTATACTATTATCGTTGTTGGCGAAATTGGATAGTATAGTATAGCTTGAATACTTGAGTGTTGTAGCACACGATGCGAATTGGTGATCGCCTGCGTACCATTCTCACTACCACTTGTCTCCAAGAGCTTATGTCATCGCTTATTCACTATTGGAGTTTCCACAAGGCCGACGATTTAAATTCACGTGCTATCGTTAGTCCAGAACTTCGTTGACGGTTGCGGCCCGTGCTCGTCGGCTGCTCAATGAGGGACCACCGGTACTCTAGAGATATACCTACGTCATCGCGTAAGCTCAGGGGTATAGCGAATGTTACATTTCCTCCCATGCGACATGTAGGGATGCACAACTAAGCGCTTGAACGGTACTCGTACGTATTACCGTAACGGAACCGCTGGGCCGGTTACTCTTGCTCCAGCGCTGCGTATGACATTAAACAGCCTAAAACGAATGGGATCGGTTATTGTTGTTCGTTTCGCCAAGTTGGTGTGTGCGCTCCAGATTGGCTGTTGTGGGTCTAAGCTCCTTTCCCAGGGCCATCTTGCTTCCAATGCCCAGACTCAGCCGCATCTGCATGGAAGGGCAGTTTTTGTTCTCATTTTTAGATCTGGGGTTACCGGTATCGTGTGTCACGGTTTTTTCGTTATCAAGGGTTGCTTATTGGTGCATGGGGGGGATTCAGTGGAAATGGTTTAGTAATGGGTGATTTGGTCAGGAAGGGAGGTGGTCGTGGCCACATTTGCTTGTTTATCAAGCTTTACTAGCGCCTCCCAAACCCAGGGGCTGATCGCCTGCAAGGACTGGATGCATGCCAGATGAGAGCAGGCGAGAGGGGGGGTTGTTAGAGATGCCTTGGTATTGATCGAGGGCTATGAAGTTGTGTATGCCGGGATGAGGAGGACTTCGGCATCTGTGGGAGAAGGGTCGTATTTAATAGGTACGATATGGGTGGTGAAGTCGCCTAGCACTGGTCGTTATCTTTGGGAATACATGCGAGCATAGACATAATATATCATAGAGGGCACTATGATATTATGATACCTCCTCCTCTATCCAGCCCTATACCGCACAAACCAAGGGATCCCAGCCAAAATAGCCCAAACCTTGAAACCAGCTGGGGATCTAACGAAGCCACCAGCCCCCCTGAATGAAAATAATACATACCCAGATACACACAAGGCCACTGGAGGGCACTTGTGTACGTACTCCCCCTACACAAGAGCCATCTCTCTCTCCACCATGTCTCCACACAGTCCTCGGAACCAGCAAAAAAGGGGAAAACATCACCCCCTCCCCCCCCGCCCCACTCGCTCCTAGTCAATCCCGACACTCCACTATCATGTCCACCACAAGAGGAACTACTGCTAGCATAACCCAGAGCCAAACTGCCATCCCCACTCCACTCCAATTGGCCGTCATGGAAGCCTGGGAGAGGCCACTCCAGCGTCCTAGAAGATGGTCCAATTATTCGAGTTTTTACTGTGGTCGACTTTAGTGGTGGGGTGGAGTCTTTAGATAGGTTAGGAAATGGAGGATACCTGCATAGGTCGAAGATGTATTGTATCGTTGATGGCCTGCGAGTAGTGACCTAACACTATGCAAAGAAATTGCAAAGAAATTAAAATAGGAGGAGCAAAGACCTCGATGGTCTCGAATATGTAGTACCCATGATGGCCCACAAGGGATTCAACCCTAGATGATTAGCGATGGATAAAAAGGAGCCGCTGAGTGAGATTATGGAGGGACTTCCAGAGTCGGAAGAGGGGAGAAGGTTAGCCAGGCTTAATAGGAAGCTATTATAGAGCAGGATCAAAGCTGCCTCCTTGCTGAAAATCATTAAAGCCTAGCACAGGAATGTGAACAGATGAACTATTCTTACCCCTCCGCCTCCCCTATTTTAATTAAAACATAAGAGGAAAATAAGATAGTGTACGCAGCACACGCATCCAGTCCTCCATCCAGCCCTACGGCAGCAAAAGACTAATATGAAAAACATTTTCCATAAAACACAAAATGAAAGAAAAGAAACCGTCAGCAGCACTACCAAACAGCACTACTCCCAAAACACACAGAAGAGTCGACAGCGGCAATCGACGAACTGGAGCTCTCCTGTATTGTCAGCGGGTGGACATCTAATCCCATCTCACAATGGTCGATGACGAATGGCATTTCCAACCCAGGCTTTGAATTAATAGCACTTCCCGAACCCAGCCACAAAGTGATATCGCCATTCCGTTTTCGTTTGCAAGAAAGCTTTCTATGGAGGGTTTGTTTCAAACCGAGACTAGAAGCCTGCATGGAGATACTCAAATCATTGAGTTCGATACGGTGCTAGACAGGCTACAGGGGCAGTTTAAAATCTGTATGGTTCCAGAGACTGGAGAATCAGTGGAGATCGCCCCCCGTGTTAATCCGCGTGGAGGCTGAAAAAGCTGGCAAGATAACCGAGTAATCAGGCATGCATGTATAGGTGGCCCTTGTATGCACATGTGTGTATATACTTGTTGACATTGGCGTGCATGTTGGGCCCCTGCTTTTTTCTCCTTTTTTTTCCTTCTTCTCAGCCGATCAGCGCAATCAGGCACCGCCGTTAAAACTCCCGACGCTGTCAGATCATCAGGGGAAATCAGCCCGCGATAGTTTCAGTTCGGCACTTTAATTGAATTCCAGTGAACGAGATCCAAAGTGTCCAGTGTGCCATTTTTATACCATCCTGGGAAACCTCTAATCCTTCTCAGGAGCTTCTACCTCAGAATCGGAGATTACAGAGCCACCAGAGATAGTAGATTTCAAGTGTTTTTGATACAATACAGTATTCTATCAGTCCTGACAACACCAAATATCACTCGGTATAAGATTCTTGGCTAAAAACCCCCTTGTTAATCTCCCTGCCCAGCATGCAATCGCCAAACTTTACTGCACTTTCATGCCCCCCCGCCTTAGCTCATTTCCCTTATCCCCCCGCCCCTTCTGTGAATATCCCTGCTTATCGATCCGGAAGCCACCCACAGAAGGAATAGTCCAGCCCCTAAGGCTTGGCTTCTTTGCTCTCGTCGAATGCTGATTCCCAGTGTCCGGAACGATACCTACGAACTGGGGTAAACTTTATCCTGGTTTTTCTTGTACGTGCGTTATTGTGCGACACCCTGTATTTTGCCTCAAAAAGGCTACCAGTGGTGGAACGAGGATGCTGAAACGAAATACCCCCCCCCCTCTACCCTTGAAATACACTTGGATCTCTGTCCTACATATAACGGCTTTTTATTTCCCTTTCTTTCTTTCTTCCTTCCCATTTCAGGGAGAAGCTGTCGTGCAGGTACTTGTACGATGGTGGAAGGATGGGGGGGGTTTTTTTTTTATCTGCCAGGCACCAAAATGCGGGCGGGAAATTCCGAGATGGGGTTCCCTTTTTTTTCTTTTTCTTTTTCTTCCTTCTTTTCGACAATACCTACGGTATTCGAGTGCATGCGGCTCAGGCTTCTACTCGTGCCTTGCGGTCGCTGCTAACTACTGATTAATTCGTAAAGTTATCCCGACAGAAAACGCTCAAGAACTGCTGTTTTGCGCCGAAATTCGAGGATCTTGCCGCGCCTATTGCCGGACACCCCACGAATATGCGAATATCGAGAAAGTGCTGACCTCCGAGGGGAGCGCACGGGATGTGGCGGTGCTGGGGAAGTTAAGCGTCCAACGCGTTTTTTCTTGGAATGTTTGGTGGGCTTGGGAATTTTGGATGGGAGGTCGGTTGCGGGTAAATTCAAGTACCGCTAGCGATGTTTGGATGGGATGCCGTTATTTTATCGCTGTGATGTTCCTCCTAGGGCCATCGGGACCTTCAGGAGCGACAATTGTTATTTTAGCTACATGGGGGGGGTCTACAAGTACAGTAGGTAGCTGGGGGAGCTGGCGAAACGGAAGTACAGCACTTGTGTACTAGCACTGGGCTGTATTGTAGGGACTGCGATGGAATGTACCCTTTGTTGCAGGATTGCTGGTATGGTGTTTAGTTCATGTGCTCGAGTACGATATGATACTTGGATAATAGGTTTGACCAATCAATAGGGGTACAAGGTTAAAGTGGATGCCTACAAGTAGGAGGAGGAATCTTTCAGCCGGAAAAGGATAGAGGGAAAGGGCAAAGCAATACAACTGGGATGATAGGAGCTATGTGAGGTAGAAGAAGAGAAAAAGTGTGGCATTCACATACTTGATTCGGGGATGGCGGTGATGATTGATTGAAGGTGATGGGTGGGGACGATTTAACCCCTGTCGACATTTTTCTTACCCCATCCTCTCTCGCCTTCCCTCGTTTTGCATTCTGTCATGGGGAGGGGGGATGCTGTCAACCTCCAATTTCCTGAAAAAGACTCCATCACAATAGGGTAGGTGCTTGGGCTCGAGGGAAACTCTCGTGGAATAACTTGGGGTGCTGCTATAGGTTATGAATCCATGTGCACAAGTACAGAAAACAATGACCCGAAGGGGAGGCGAAAAAGCGAAAAGGAAGAATGGCTCCCACAAATAGAAAACAATTGAACATTAATTATTGACTCTCAAGATCAAGGTGAAGGTCACTACTGCGCTGTACTAGTACTGTACTGTACATGCGACAATAATTACAATTTCCTCTGCTGTAGAGCACAGTGCAAGTACGGTACTATACAGTGGCATTGGTTTCCTATAAGCCTATACAAGAGTTCATTCTCACGGCCGTTACTGTATCTGTGTCTATTGTCAACCCCCACGGTCCCCTCTTCCTTTTTTCTGCGCGTCTGTCCGCCGAGTTCTGTGCGCTCTGTGTTTTTTCCCTTTTTCCTTTTTCTCTATTGTTTTCCCTTGCTCGAAACGCTTCATTTATGTACTCGAGTACAGTGGAATACAGTGCTGGTACTGTACCTGCTCTTCTGTTATTTACTTTAGACACTAACTTGGCCCGTGTCTATCGACACTTTGCTCCCTATGGCACGGCCTGCCTCCTCCCGCCGTCCTGTCCTCTATTCTCTCTTAGTCTAGCCGGTCTGATCTCACTCATTTGTCCTCCACTCCTCCTCACTCATCTGAACGTTCTCTTCTCTTTCGTTCCTTCATTCGTTCATTTCTTCCCATCATTCGGAATCTCCTCTTACTACCAGGTCATAGTCAGTAAAACAGTAGGCAAACGGCGGGAAAAATAAATAATATCTCCGAATCCATTCAATTTCAAATCACAAAACAAGGCTCTCCTATTTTTCTTTTCTTCCTGGTTGTCGTCTCTGTATTTTCGGTGGAATCGTCTCGCCAGTCACTGGTTGCTCCAACCCCTCGCCCTCCTTCACTCGTTGCCTTGATGTGCCAACCCATTACGCGCTCTCCTATTTCCCGTTAACCCTCATTCAACCTCTCACTTAACTAAGCTCAAACTCCTCAACCTTTACTCCTCCTCCTCCTCCTCTTCCCTGACAACAAACCTTCGTTGCTTCCTTACATTCTTTAGTCCCGGATATTTCGGTGGAAAAAAAAATTCAATCGTTTTGTTCTCTCCTTACTGCTGCTCCGTCCCGTCAAAGCTGGCGGCCTCTTCAATCATGGCTCCTGGGTTTGTACCTCTACGTTCTTCCCTTGCTCCTACCCTGTCCTTGTGTTAAGAGAGCATAGTTACTGACCACAAACACGACAGACTCGGTTCGGGGTTCCGCTCTTTTTGGCATGCGATGACTTCAAACGATAGGCATGCAGGCCACGATTCCCCCTATAGATCTCTTTCGAACATGGGCAATCAACACATTGGCGTTGGTCGTAACCCTGAATTACAATCCGTTA
>Ga0307509_10000212_pt1 | contig 92922 bp, 75 predicted proteins | sample 10_EM_MG_FD_202245 | JGI IMG/M metagenome (GOLD analysis project Ga0307509, IMG submission 202245) | Populus trichocarpa ectomycorrhiza microbial communities from riparian zone in the Pacific Northwest, United States - 10_EM | ecosystem: Host-associated > Plants > Roots > Unclassified | place...
AGATGCAGTACTTCGCCGAGGAGATCATGCCCGTGCTGCACAAGGAGTACGGACACCCCGGCTACCGCCATCCGGTGTTGACTCCGCCGCAGGCGCCCACGCCGCGCTTGTGATCGACTCGTCGTTCTGAATAGAGAACTCTGATCGGCTCGCAGGGTCGATCGAGATCCTGGGCGGTTTGGCTCACGGGATCAGCAACGCAAACCTGTGTAGCGCCGGACATCTTCGGGCAGTGGTTGCTGCGGCAGATCAAGGCGCGGATAGATCGCAACATGTTCGAGGAGGACCCCGCATTCATGAACCGCACCGTCGAGCGATGTCCGGTGCTGAACGACGAGGAGCTGCGGCGTGCCATCGGCGTGGCCAACGTGCCCACGCTACTCATGGTGCTCTATCAGTTGACCGGAGACGATACGTGGATTAACGCTCCGTACCTGCCTACGCGCACCCGTGGGCTGGACCTCCACGACACTGGCGGGCTTACTGAGGACATGCAGCGCGAAGTGCGCGCGGCGGCGTACGACGCGTTGCGCGCCTGGTCCAACGGCGCAGAGCCTGCAGTCCCCGCGCCTGTCGGCGACCTGTTGGTTACGATGATGAGTATCTGCATGGGGGAGCCGGTCGATCCCGACTACGCCCCGATGATGGCCGAAGATATGGGCTTTACTGCGGCTCCTGACCGTCGGTGGCTCAGCGGGGACCCGAACCAACTGTCCGCGATTGTCATCGGTGCGGGCGTCTCGGGTCTCCTGGCGTCAGCGAAGTTGACGCAAGCCGGGATTCGGCACGTGATTCTGGAAAAGAACGATGGCGTCGGCGGCACCTGGCTCAACAACCGCTACCCGGGATGCGGAGTCGACACCCCCAGCTACCTCTACACCTACTCGTTCCTGCCTAACGACTGGTCCACGTATTTCGGCAAGCGCGACGATGTCTGGCATTACTTTAACGGCGTAGCGCAGCGCTTGAACCTCTACGACCACATCACCTTCGGAGTCGAGGTCGAGTCGGCGGTGTTCGATGCTAGCAGGCACGAATGGATCGTTTCGACGCGCGACCGAAAGGGCCGACCCTGCGAATATCGAGCGGGTGTGGTCATTTCGGCGGTCGGCCAGCTCAACGTACCGCACGTCCCGGCGATCGAGGGCGCGGACCAGTTCACGGGCTTGATGTTCCACTCCGCGCAGTGGCCCGAGGGAGTCGACGTCCGCGGGAAGCGGGTCGCTGTCATCGGTGCGGGCGCCTCGGCAATGCAGATCGTGCCCGCGATTGTGGACGACGCCGGTGAGCTGACGGTCTATCAACGTTCACCACAGTGGGTGGCCCCCAGCTCGAACTACTTCGAGTGTGTCCCCGACAGGGTGCACTGGCTGATGAACCACGTGCCCTTTTACCGGGGCTGGTACCGGTTCCGTCTCGCGTGGACCTTTAACGACAAGACACATCCGTCGCTGCAGGTCGACCCAGCCTGGCCGCACCCCGAACGCTCGGTCAACGCGATCAATGATGGACACCGCCGCTACTTCGAACGCTACCTCCGCGAGGAGCTGGACGGGCGCCCCGACCTGATCGCGAAGTCGCTGCCGACTTACCCGCCATTCGGCAAGCGCATGCTGCTGGATAACGGTTGGTTCCGCGCGTTGCGCAAACCGTCCGCGGAGTTGGTCACCGACCCGGTCGCTCGTATCTCCGCGACCGGAGTAGTCACAACAGACGGCGTGGAGCGACCGGCGGACATCATCATCTTCGCGACCGGATTTGAGGCACGGCGGATGGTGGGTCAGTACGAGATCCGAGGTCTCGGGGGTCAGTCGCTTCGCGAGGTGTGGGGCGAGGAGAACGCGTTCGCCTATCTGGGTATCACGGTGCCCGGCTTCCCTAACTTCTTCCTGATGTACGGTCCCAACACCAACTTGGGACACGGGGGTAGCTACATCTGGGTCGGTGAATGTCAGATCCGCTACATTGTCGATCTAATCTGCTCGATGGTGGAAAACGACATCGCCTCCGTCAACTGCCGCGAGCACGTGTGCGCGGAGTACAATTACACTGTCGACAGGGCTCACGCGGGGATGGTCTGGTCCCACGGCGGCATGGAGACTTGGTATCGCAATGCCCAGGGTCGTGTTGTCACGAACTCGCCGTGGCGCGTTGTCGACTACTGGCGCATGACACACGAGGCGGACCTGAAGGACTTCAAGTGCGAGTTCGCCGACCCTCACCGGGACACTTTGGTGAGTGCGGCCACAGTTGCCGGCTGATCGGAACGAACGCAGATGACGCTAACACTAGCGGCGGTGGACGTGGACCCCGCAATGCAAACGCTTCGATTGGAGGTGCGCGAGTTCATCACGGAAGCTGTGATCACGGGCCGGTTCGTCCCAGACTGTGATAGTTGGCTTACTGGCTGGGTCCCCTCGTTCAGTGCCGAGCTGGCCGCTCGCGGCTGGATCGGGATGGCGATCCCGAAGAGGTATGGTGGCAGCGAGCGTGGAAGTCTCGAACGCTACGTTGTCATCGAAGAACTGTTGGCAGCCGGAGCGCCGGTTGCCGCACACTGGATAGCGGACCGTCAGATCGCTCCGGCGTTGGTCAGATTCGGGACCGAGCGACAGAAGCAGCAGTATCTCCCCAAGATTGCCTCCGCCCACTCTTTCTTCGCCCTTGGCATGAGTGAAGCCGACGCTGGATCCGACCTCGCCGCGATCCGTACCAAGGCGAGGAAGATCGAGGGCGGATGGCGCCTCAATGGCGCGAAGTTGTGGACGAGTGGAGGACATCACGCACACGCGATGATCGTCCTCGCTCGGACGTCTCCGGTCGATGTGCAAGCGCGCCACAGCGGAATGAGTCAGTTTATCGTCGATCTCCCGGCACCCGGCGTCACGATCAACCCGATCCTCCTGATGAGCGGCGAGCACCATTTCAACGAGGTGGTTTTCGAAGATGCGTTTGTCTCGGACGACGCCGTTCTGGGGACGATAGGCGAGGGGTGGAAACAGGTCACCGCGGAGCTGGCGTATGAGCGAAGCGGCCCCGAGCGGCTTTTGAGCACGTTCCCACTGCTGACATCCATGTTCCGACGGCTGCAGGCAACAGCCGATCCACCGCACGCTGAACTGGTCGCGCTGGGGACCCTGTTGAGTCGAGCTCGATCCCTGCGTGAGATATCCATGTCCATCGCGAGCGCGCTGCAACGAGGCGAGGCACCCGACGTGGCGGCGGCGGTCGCCAAAGACCTTGGCACCCGGTTTGAGCAGGACGTCGTCGACACCGCGCTCCGCATCCTGGACGGGGTCTGCGCCGACGCCTCCTCCTCGGAAGAACTCGAGCGCCTGCTCTCCCGGGCAGCCCTGCACTCGCCCGGGTTCACGCTCAGGGGTGGTACGAACGAGATCCTTCGCGGGGTCATAGCGCGTGGAATGGGACTGCGATGAATGACTATGAACTAGACCAGATCGCCGAGACCGTAGACAAGATCCTCACAAAAGCCAGTGCAACGGACCTGCGCGAGGGCGGCGAGGGGCGGGTCAACAACACAGCCCTGGAGCTGTTTACACAGGCCGGCCTGCGCCGGGTGGCGGTGCCAGGCTCCGCCGGTGGATCGGACGGCGAGCTGCCATACCTGGCCGTCATCCTGAAGCGCCTGGGCTATCACGCCGTCAATGTCCCCTTGCTCGAGGACCACCTGGCCGCCGAGCTGCTCGCGCCGCACATGGCCGACGTGCCCCAAGCCATGATGACGATATCCAACCGCAGCAATCTCCTCCTCACGCGCGTCGACGGCCGCCATGTCGTGAGCGGCTCCTGCCGGCACGTGCCGTGGAGCCGGACGGCCTCGCTCGTACTCGCGCTCGCGCAGTCGGAGGCGGGTCAGGGTCTCGTTGCGCTACCGGCCGCGCAGGCCTCTGTCAACTTTCACCACAACGTTGCCGGTGAGCCCCGCGACCACCTGACTTTCGATGCCGCCGCGCCAGTGGCCATGGTGGCGGACAGCAGGGCGGTCTTGGAGCTGCGGTTACGCGTGCTGCTCTATCGGTCGTTGACCTTGCTGGGCGCGGGCGAACGTGCCCTCGATCTGACCATTACCCATGTGACGGATCGAACCCAGTTCGGATCTCCCCTGTCGCGCCGACAGGTTGTCCAGCACTACATCGCTGAGATGTTCGGGGCGCTGACGGCGACACGTGCTGCCTGTAATGCGGCGGTGAGCGCACTCTCGGGCGGGACCGGTCCCGCCTCGCTGGCCGCCGCACTCGCCACTCGGATCGAGGCAGATCGGATGGCGAGCGTGGTCGCCCGCCTGTCACATCAACTGCACGGGGCGATCGGCTTCACGCAGGAGCATCCCTTGCACTTCTCGACGACCCGGTTGACGGCCTGGCGACAGGACGACCTCAGTGAGACGGCCTGTGCCCTGGAACTCGCACGACTCGTGCCGGGGCTCGGTGGACCGTGGAACACGCTGACCGCTCGTCGGGTGGGTTAGGCGATGGCCAAAGAAATGACGACAGAGTCGTCGGTTCAGTGTACGGACACGCCGGTAGGGCCTGACACCTCGGCTCTGAGTGAGCAGGAACTCACGGCTGCTCGCAAAATCGCACCATTCCTGCGCCGTGGCTGTCGCGTGGTCATCGCAGACGGCGCCGGCTCCCCGTTAGGTCTGGGGCGGGCTCTCGCTCTTGCCGCCGCACAGGTGGGCGGCGTGCGCCTCGTGGTCGGATGGTCGTTTGAGGCGCCGGTACCCGTTGAAAGCCCCGCGTTCACGGACATCCGGGTGTTGGTGGGAGGCTATGGGCTGCGTGAGGCGACGCGGCTCCCCCATGTTCACTATGTGCCCGTCCGGCTGAGCAGCATCCCGGCGCTGCTGCGGACTTCGCTCAGGCCTGATGTCCTAATCGCGGGAGTCAGGCCGGTTGAGGGCGGTGTCGGGTTCGGGACCGAGGTCTCGTGGATGCGCTCGGTCGTTGACCGGGGCGTGCCGGTGCTGGCCGAGTTGAACCACGGACTCCCTGCCGCCGCGGATGACGGCGCGCTGCCACCCGGCCAGGTGACGATCGTGTCCGAGGTCGACCGGCCTCCTCTCGGCCTGCCAGTGCCCCCGATCACCGACGAATCGCGGGCGATTGCGCTTAACATCGCGACGCTGGTGACCCCAGACAGCGTCGTCCAGTACGGGCCTGGCATGGTCGGAGATGCCGCGATCCGCGGCCTGCAGGTTCCGGTGCGGGTTCACTCGGGACTCGTCACCGACGCGGTCCTCGACCTCGATCGTCGCGGACTGCTCGTCGGCGAGCCCGTGGCCGCCTATGTCGTGGGCACGCCCACCCTGTACCAGTGGTCCGACGGGCGCTCGATAGCCACGCGCATCGAGCGCTCGCACGACCTCAGCTACCTCTCCGACCTGCCGTTCTTCGCCATCAATACCGGGCTCGAGATCGACCTGACCGGTCAGATCAACGTCCAGGGATTCGGCAAGACCGTGGTCGCCGCGGTCGGCGGTCATCCGGATTTTGCTGTGGCCGGCGGCCGCGCGTCTTTTGGGCTCAGCATCGCGGCGCTCCCGACCCGCCGCGGTCGCCATCGCACACTCGTCCACAACTTGTCGGTTCCGGCCTCCACGGCTCGGTGCGACGTCGACGTCGTTGTCACCGAGCACGGCATCGCGGACCTGCGCGGTCTCGATGACGCGGAGCGGCGGCGGGCCCTCGTCGCGATTTGGGACTGGGACCCAGGCAACGAAACCCCGGAGGGAACAACTTGAACTGCGTCACACACGATAAGCGCGGGTCTGGCGGCGCCGACGGCACATATACCTCAGGGACTTTGCCGACAGCCGCGTGGGTTCGGCCCGTCAGTAGATGGAGACCAGCTCATGACTGAAGCAGTAATCGTGGATGCGGTGCGCACCCCGCTCGGGAAGCGGAACGGTGCACTGTCCAACATCCACCCGGTGGACCTCAGCGGCAATATCCTGCGCGCGCTGGCCGCTCGGACCGGCATCGACCCGGCCGTCGTGGACGACGTCATCTGGGGGTGCGTGAACCAGGTGGGCGACCAGGCCGCGCAGGTCGGTCGTTATGCGGTGCTCGCGGCCGGCTGGCCCGAGTCAGTTCCTGCCTCGACCGTCAACCGCGCCTGCGGATCGAGTCAGCAGGCCATCGACTTCGCGGCAGCGATGGTGAGGTCGGGGCAGTGCGACGTGATCGTGGCCGGAGGCGTCGAATCGATGAGTCGAGTCCCGCTGGGCGCCGGTCGGGACCTGGGCCGGCCGTTCGGCCCTCGGGTGCGGGCGCGCTACGCCGCCCCCCTCGCGGAGTACAGCTTCCCGAACGGTGACTTCAATCAGGGCATCGGCGCAGAACTCATCGCCCGGCAATGGAACCTGACACGCCGTGATCTCGACGAGTACTCCGCCGAGTCTCACGCTCGCGCCGCGACAGCTGTCGACAGTGGCGCGTTCCGGGACCAGGTTGCGAGCATCGAGGGCGCGCCCGCGTTCGTCGACGACGAAGGCATCCGACGGGGAACGACGGTCGAGACCTTGGCGGGCCTGAAGCCGTCGTTCGTTCAGGACGGGATCGTTCACGCCGGCAACTCCTCGCAGATCTCCGACGGCGCGGGGGCACTGCTCATCACGACACCGCAACGGGCCAAGGAGTTGGGGCTGACCCCGATCGCCCGCTACGTCGGTGGCGCGGTCGCCGGATCCGACCCGATCATGATGCTCACGGCCCCTATCCCTGCGACCGAGAAGGTGCTCAAGCGGATTGGCCTCTCTCTTTCAGACATTGGCACCTTCGAGGTGAACGAGGCATTCGCCTCCGTCCCTTTGGCGTGGCTCAAGGCCACCGGTGCTGATCACGCTCTGGTCAACCCACAGGGCGGCGCGATCGCCGTGGGACACCCGCTCGGCGGTTCTGGCGCGATACTGATGACGAGGATGCTCCACCGCATGCGCAGTGAGGGCATCCGCTACGGGCTGCAGACAATGTGTGAGGGCGGTGGCACCGCGAACGCAACGGTGATCGAACTCCTCAGAGCCTGATCCCGGCTGAGCCGGATGTCACACGACGGGGCTAGCACCAACGGGCGACGACCCGAGACCCCCCGGCACCGGGACTGCACCCCGGGCCAGGGCGATCACTGATTTCAGGAGGCAACAATGAGCAAGCTGGACGTGCGGATGGTCGTTCTGTCGACCGACGACTTGGACAAATCGATCGCCTTCTACACCGCCACCCTCGGAATGCCGCTGAAGTTCCGCGACGGCGCCCGCTACGCCGCTCTGGACGCCGGGTCAGTGACTCTCGCTCTGGCCACACAGATCGACCACCCTCTGCCCGGCAAAGTCGTGGTGGGGATCAAGACCACCGACGTCGACTGTACAGCCAAGGCGATCGAAGCCAACGGGGGTAGGATCGTCAAGGCGCCCTACAACGATGCCCACGAGCGGCGCGCGGTCGTGTACGACAACACGGGTAACGGCTTGGTGCTGTACAGCCCTTTGCCGCGCTGACGACGGCTGATTATTGCGGCGGCCGCTTTGCGCCATCCATGCGCCGTTCCCCATGCGCCGGAAGGAATCCGCGACGATGCCTACAGTGATCGCTCCTCGACGATGTTGAGGCCATAGCCGCCCAGCGCGACCAGTGTGCGATGTGAGTTGGTCAACAGGATCATGTCATGAATGCCGAGCTCGGCGAGGATCTGCGCGCCAACGCCGTAATCGCGCAGCTCAGTAATGACCGGTGGCTTCTCGCCGCCGACGTACCGGGTTGTCTGGGACAGCTTCTCCTGCGCGTGGAGCAGCACGAGAACGCCGCTGCCGTGATTCGCGATTGCTTCCATGGCCTGGCTAAGCAGACCGGACCGCTCGCTTTGCAGGCCTAGCGCGTCGGTGAACAGGCCGAGGGCATGCATGCGCACCAGGGTCGGCTGCGCGGGGTTGATACGCCCCTTCACCAGCGCCAGTGTCTCGGTGTCAATCGCCTTGTTGCGGAAGGTGATGGCGGTCCACTCGCCACCCCACCGGCTCATGAATTTCGCTTCGGCGACGCGCTCGACGTTGTGGTCGTGGCGACGGCGATAAGCGATCAGGTCGCGGATGGTGCCGATCTTGAGGCCGTGACGCTGTGCGAAGGCGACGAGATCGTCGAGGCGAGCCATCGTCCCGTCCTCCTTCATGATCTCGCAGATTACGCCGGAGGGATTGAGCCCGGCGAGGCGCGAGACATCGACCGCAGCCTCGGTGTGGCCGGCGCGGACCAGCACACCGCCGGGTTTGGCGATCAGCGGGAACACGTGCCCTGGCGTCACGATATGCTCGGAGCCTTTTGTGGCATCGATCGCGATCGCCACGGTCCGGGCACGGTCGCCCGCGGAGATGCCGGTGGTAACGCCCTCACGTGCCTCGATCGAGACGGTGAAGGCGGTTCCGTGCCGCGTGCCGTTGTTGCGGCTCATGAGGTCGAGGCCGAGCTGCTCGACCCGGTCCTTCGTCATGGCGAGGCAGATGAGTCCGCGACCATGCGTCGCCATGAAGTTGATCGCGTCGGGTGTCGCCATCTGCGCGGGGATGACCAGGTCGCCCTCATTCTCCCGGTCCTCGTCGTCGACCAGGATGAACATGCGGCCGTTGCACGCCTCGTTGATGATCTCGTCCGTAGGCGAGAGGAAGTCGTGGCGGGTGGTGCGGAACAGCGCGGTCATGGTCTTCCTCTCGTCGAGCCGCCACTTGATCTATGTGGAGCGAGCGCTACAATCTTATTAACCGCGCCACGCCACCACGTTAAGCACACCAGCCAGGAGCGGATCGGTTGACCCGGTCCCGGCCTGCTGCCACTCATCGCAGGATGATGCCCCGGATAGCATCCTCTCGCAGCCTCGTATACTGGGACATTGAATTACTTCAGGCCGCCCGATGCCATGGTTTTTTGACGGCCTTCTTCTGAATGCGCGCTGCGGTTAGAGTGCGCGCAGACTGCACGCCGAGTGAGCCGGGCCTGCGCGGTCAAACGAAACGGAGATGCTGGTGGCGGATAATCATGAAAACGATGGCAATCAGGTCAAGGAGCGGATCATCCGCGCCGCGACGGAGCTGTTCATGGAGCGCGGCTTCTCCGGCACGACCGTGCGCGAGATCGGTGACCGGGCCGGGGTAGGACAGAGCTCGCTTTACCACCACGCACGCTCTAAGGGGCAACTCCTGTCCGAGCTGCACGCCAGGCACGTCCAGGAAATCATCGGACTGCTGGAAGCGATCGTCGAATCGCAGGACGCGCCGAGCGTTCAACTGCGCGGCGTAATCACCGCGCTTTTGACGATGGTGCACACCCACCGGGCAGTGGTGACGGTGTACCTACGCGAGAGCTATGCACTTCCGGTCGAGGCACGCAAAAAGGTCGGGCAGGAGCGGAAAAAGGTCGATTCCATGATCGATCTGATCCTTAAGCGGGGTTTGGAGTCCGGCGAGTTCCGGCCCGGCCTTGACGTTCGCCTGACCCGTCGGGCAATCCTCGGCATGTGCAATTGGGCCTACCAGTGGTACCAACCCAACGGCCCGCAGACGATCGCCGAGATCAGCGCATACTTCGCGGATCTCGCTGAGGCTGCCGTCGTCAACGGGCGCCCGCGTAAGTCCGGAAAGGGCGGGGGCTGAGCCCACGCCGTGGTCGCCGACTGGGCCAGACCATAATCCGACCCATGGAATCGTCGGCGAGTCCCACGGGCCGAGAAATCTGACTCTTCATGCCCTCCGTCGCGGCGGGGATTACCTGCACAAAACGCAGCGCATGAAATCGGTCTTCGGTTAGCTCAGCGTTACCGGGTTGGTGTGGTTGCGCACGCCGCGCGTCAACTGTCGGCGCGCGTGCATGAACATCAGTCCTGCTATCAAGCATGTAAGTAGCCCTACCATCATGGCGTACCTGAGACTGTGGCGACCGAAACGCGGGCGCCAATAATCGCTCAAAGCGCCGACAAGAAACGGCGTCAAGGCGCCGCCGATAAGGGCATTCAAGAACCCCTGAATGCCAGCGGCGGTGGCGCGCGTGTGCGCTGCGCAGACGGTTTGGTACGCCGCCGAATAGCAGGGAGAATAGAGAGTGCTCACCATCGCGCCAACAAACATCGCTGCGAGCGCGAGTTGTTTTGATGGGGCCAGCAAAAGCCCCATATAAATTGGAAACAGCGCAAAAGCGCTCCAGGCGGAGAACTGAATAAGCGCGTCCACGCCGCGGTGTGAAAGTTGGTTTCCGAGCCAGCCGCCGCCAATGAGTCCGCACGCCATCCCAGCGGCCATGACCGGTCCAAAAACAAACCCGACCTCGCTTACGCTCATGCCGTGGCTACGAATAAAAAAAATGCCGAGCATGTTGACCAGGCCGATGCTGACAAAGGTCACCAACGAGGAGCCTGAAATCAGCCACACAAACGGCGCGTTTCGAAACAGATCGCGAAAAGTGGACGTGCGCGAACCCCTTCTGATGTGCGCGGGATTTTCGTGTGGTGCATCTACCTTAACCCAGGCGATCAGAACCGCGAAAACAATACCAGGGGGGCCAGCCATGTAAAAAGCGTAGCGCCAACCAAAGCGCGTCGCGATCCATCCGCCGAGCACCCACGCCAGGAAAACGCCAACCATGCCGCCCGCATAAAAAACGCCCATCGCCAGCGGTCGTTTGGGCGGCGAGTAGTTCTCGCTGATGAGCGCCATGGCAGCAGGAACAATCACGGACTCGCCGGTCCCGACACCGGCACGCGCGAGCGCTAGCTGCGTGAAATTTTGCGACACGCCGCACGCTGCGGTGAACAGGCTCCATATCCCCACACCCAACGCTACGATAGTGTTTTTGTTGAAGCGGTCGAGCAGCCAGCCGCACACGATGCCAAACGTTCCATAGACCAGTACGAAGGCGGCGCCGGTTAACAGAGACAATTCTTTGTCGGAAAGGCCAAATTCCGCCTGGACCGGTTGGGCGACGACCGCCATCATGAGGCGATCGAGGAAGGCAAGACCGTACGCGACCGTGAGCAGAACAAGCAGCAGCGAAGAGCGATTCTGGCTGCGGGTCATGTTATCTAACGAGCCCAGGCCTTAGCCGATCGGCTCGTTGCGGGCGCCCGATGGGTCGCGACACCGCATCATCAAGCCCAAGAGGCCTTGCTGCACAACCTTTCCGTGTTGGTTGTGGATCGGGTGGCGGTCGCCGGAAATAGCGGTGAACGACTCGAGATCGGATTCGGTAACTTCGATAGACAGACGTGACATCCGCATCCTCCGAGCCTAAACGCAATAGCCGCCATCGAGGGCGATGCTCTGGCCCGTAATGAAGGCCGCTTTCGACGAACACAGGAAGAGCGCGAGGTCGGCAGCCTCCTCGGCAGTGCCGAAGCGGCGCAGCGCGGTGTTCTTCTTCATCGCCTCGATGAACTGCGGCGTTAGCCGCTTGCTCAGGCGCTGGAACAGGCCTGTATCGATGACGCCGAGCGCAATGGAGTTGGCACGGATGCCATGTCGACCTTCCTCGCGGGCGACGCCGCGTACAAGCGCCTCGAGGCCCGCCTTCGGAACGACAGACAAAATGTCCTTCGGCGGATGGCGCTTGAGACCGGCCGAGGTCATCGCCAGCACCGAGCCACCTTTATCCCGCATATGCGCAATTGCCGGCATCAACACATTGTAGGAGCCAGTCAGGTCACGAACGATCGTGCGGTCCCATTCGTCGGGATCGATGTCGGCGGTGTAGGTCATGCTGACATCGGCACCGATGGCGATCACGAGCGTGTGGATACGCCCGAACTCGGCGGCGGCACGTTCGATCGCGGCGTTGCTATCCACACGATTGGCAAGATCGAGTTGCAGCGCGAGCGCACGGTGGCCGGAGGTCACAATCTTCTCGCTCAGTTCGCGAGCGACCTGCTCATTACTCCGATAGGTGAAGACGACGTCCGATCCGGCGCGCGCTAACGCCGCGCAGACGGCGCGGCCAATGCCGCCGCTGCCACCGATGACGACGGCCGCGCCTTCAGGAAACAACTCGCCTGTGTTCATCAGCTTCGTTCTCCCAGGTATCGGCGGCGCATCTGCGTGTGAGACCCCGTGCCATTAGCGACCCTCCCAGCCTTCTGCCCGCCAGGCCACCGGAACCGTCGAAGCCCGGTACTCGTCATGCGGCATCCTGCGGTCGCAGTCCAGGCGAACAACGTCATTCTCTTTCGATAGCGTCCCGGCTTCGAACTGAAACGATCCGCAAGGTTGGAGCGGCAGTTTCCACGCGTTGCTCGATCAGGGCGGAGCAGGCGGTGTTACCTGCCAACGTGACCCGGCTCGCTGCTATCTCAGCGGAGCGCCGGAGGCTTCTAAAGCAGACAAGTGCGCACGTCAGGTCGACCGCCATGTTGACTAAGAACGCGATGACGAACTGGCCCTCGGCCGGAACCCCGGGAAGCCAGGGAACACTTCTTCGAGCCAGGATGACGGAGTAGATGATGGGGCCGACAGCTCCCGCGAGCGCCGCTGTCAGGCCCAGCGTCGCATTCGCCATACCGGCTTTGGCTTCAGGCACGACCTTCTGGATCGAGCTGAAGAGTGCGCAATTCAGAAGACCAATTCCAACGCCGTAGATCGCGGCTCCCACGAGGAGCTGCCACACGGAGTTGTGAAAGAACGCCATCCACAGCGCTCCTGAGCCGTGCCCGAGGGCTCCGAAACCTGCAGCGCCGAGCGGATATCCCTGAGCGACCCACTTTGAACCAATCGCCACCCCGAGCATTCCGATCAGCGCGTAGGGCAGCATGATGAAGCCGGTCTGCAGGATCGTTAATTCCGGCCCAAAGCCGGCACCCTTCACCTGGGCGATCATCGGAATGAGAACGGTGAATGCCGATCCACCCATGCCGAGCGTGAGGCCTCCAAAGACGGTACGGCGATACTGGCTGGAGCGCAGCAGTGTGAGATCAATGACAGGCGTTTCGAGCTTGAGTTCGCGGCGCGCCCAAACGATGGCGGTGAGGAGGCCCGCCGCGATCAGTCCGAGCGTCTTCGGGTCCGTCCACCCCCACGCCGGACCCTGGCTGATGGCGAAAAGGATTGCGACGATCCATCCCACCATAACGCCAACGCTCACGAAGCCGAGAGAGCCACGATCTGCCGCCGGCGTGTGCGGGAACACCAAGTAGACCGCTACGGTGACCAGTGCGCTGACAATTGCGGAAATCACGAAACATTCGCGCAACGAGATGTGATCGAGGGCCGCGCCTCCGGCGATGTAGCCGATCCCCGTGCCGACCAGCAGGGTGGTCATCGTGACGGAGACGGCTCGCCCGATGGATTCTCCCGAAAGACTTCGCCGGAGCGCGGCCATCGCCATAGCCGGGGCCATGCCGCCGACACCGATTCCGAGAACCCCGACTAGAAGGGCGGCAAAGCTGCCCGTGGCCGCCAATGCAAGGCCGGCCGCCAGCATCGCGGGAACGAGCGTTATAGTCACCTTGTCGCCGGCAAGGTCAGCCAGTCTGGGCAAGACTGCCAAACCGACGGCGGTGCCGATGAGAAGAAGCGTGAACACCCAGGAGATGGCGACGACGCCCACGTCGTATTGGGTTTGCAGCTCCGGCAGCAGCGGTCCCAATGCGCCCACGATCATGCCAGATGTAAAGACCATAACGCCCACGACGACGGTTAACATCGTGGGGTCCCGGGGGAGCCCGTACTGGCCGAGGCTACTTTTGTTAACCGACATCGGGAGCAAAACCTTTCCGGCGATTTTTAACGGTACCGATGAGGGCTCGCAGCAGGATTAGTAAACCGCCAAGCCAAGCACAGCTACTGACGCAGGCGACACGCAATTTCCTCTCTAGACTCCGCAATAGGGAACCGACGTCGTAGTTCTATCCCGCTGCCTTCGCATCCGACTTTCAGTTTCCCACGCTCGTTCGCACCTACTGACTATGACCCCGGGTGAACGGGTCCGCTCTAGCCGAAAGTTTGGGTCAGCACCTGGAAGATCGGGTCGCCGCGGCCGGTCTGACTGTTCAGCACCTGCTTGGGAAACTGCCTGCGATTCTCGGTGGGATCGATACGGAGCCAATCGCCGACCACGGTTCGCTCAGCGATTCGCCACACTTCATCCAAACCGGCCGATAGGGAACGGCGCTCGAAGCGGTCGATGTAACGGATCCCGCCCACCCAGCTGCGACCGTAGGCGCCATCCTCCTTTTCGTGAAGGGTGATGGCATACGTCTCCACAACTGCGCGACTGCCGGCGCGATCATTCGGCCAGTCGACAATGGACGTTCCCTGGAAGTGCGTGGTGCGAAAGTAGCCTCCCATCTCAGCGAGGACCCACGGCACGAACCCGTCGATGTCTCCGTCAAACACGCCGTAGTGGGTGACTGCGCCGGGGTGGAAACAATCGTGGATAAGCGCGCCGTCACGCCGATCCACGCCTCGCGCGTACCGGGCGATCACCTTGCGGATCTGCCATTCCGCGATCATTGCCTGGACGACGTCAGCAGGCGCACTCATCGTCTCACTTGCATTTTGGGTGCGGCCTCTACGCCAACACACTCAAAAACATAGTCGGTAACCTTCGGGTTCGCCAGGAGGTCGTAGTATTCCTCGGCCCGGTAAGGCATGTGGACACCCGGGCGGCCCTGAGGGTTGATGTAGTAGCCACCGGAGGGCACCACACCCCAGACGAGCGAACCGAACCGCTTGCTGATCGCCTCGTTGAACTTCTCGAACGGTTCCCTTCGAACCGTCACCGCCTGGGCACCCCGGTTGAGCGTGGCGAGGATCAGGGTCGAGACATGCCGGGCCCACGCCTCGGTCCATACGTGGAACGACCCGGATCTTGGGTGGCTGTTCGGTCCGTAACAAGAGAAGAAGTTCGGGAAGTCGGGGTAGGACATGCCAAGATAGGCCCGCGGACCATCTCGCCGCCACGCATCCTCGAGTGTCACTCCGGACCGACCCGTGTAGACGACGGGCCAAAAGTAGTTGCTGACATCGAACCCGGAACCGAGCACGATCGCGTCCACTTCGTAACGGTCGCCGTTGGTCATATTGATCGCCGACTCGTCGATCCCGGAAACCGAGTCCGTGACCAGTTCGACGTTCGGCCGCATGAGTGCTTCATACCACCCGTTGTCCACGATGAGCCGCCGTGAAAGCGGCGCCTGGCTCGGAGTGGTCTTCTTGATAAGGTCTGGCCGACCGTGCAGCTTTTCGGCGATGTATGCCTCGAGGTTCTTGCGAAGGGCGTCGTTGTGCTGCGAGAGCGTGCCGTGCTTCGCGTACCAGGCGGGATCCAACTCGTGGCCGAGCTGCCCGTTGATGGCCACTTCCTGCAGGCCGTAGATGTGCCAGTTGCGATAGTAGGGCAGGTTGTCGAAAAGCCAGTGAAGGCTCGGCGACACCTTCGCGTCGAATGCGAGGGCGGCGGGCACGATCCAGTTAGGGGTTCTCTGGAACGCGTGTACCTTGTCTGCTTTCCTGGCGAGCCAAGGCAGGATCTGGGTGCCGCTCGAGCCGTTGCCGATGAGGGCGACAGTCATGCCGCTGGGGTCGAAGTCGTCATCCCAGTCGGCGGTGTGCAGCAGTGGGCCTTTGAAGAGCGACAGGCCCGGGATGTCGGGTGTGTGTGCGGTGCTGAACAAACCGCTGGCGCTGATGACGAAGTTCGACGACAGGCTGGTGCCGTCATTTAGCTGGACAGTCCAGCGGCGAGTCTCCTCGTTCCAGTCGGCCTTCTCCACGGATGTATTGAGCCGCGCATGCTTCTTAAGATCGTAGCGGTCGACGACGAAATCGACGTACTCGAGGATCTCCGCCTGGGGGGGGAAGTGGTTGCGCCAATTGTAGGGGGCGAATCGGTACTGGTAGACGAAGCCGGGTACGTCGACGCGCAGATTGGGGTAGTGATTAGCCACCCACGTGCCTCCGAATCGCGAGTGCCGCTCGACGATGGTGAACGGGATGCCGAGGCGCTGAAGGTAGATCGCCGCGGCGACACCGGTATGCCCAGCACCGATGATGGTGACATGGAAGTCGTCGGGAATCGTCGTCCCGGGCTTCAGACCCTCACTCAACTTCACCGGGGATCCGGCAAAGGCGAGGTTATCCTCGGCCAGAGGAATTCTCGTCTCCTGGAGCTCCTCCCCTGCGAACAGGTTCATCAACTCGAGTGCGCGGGCCCGGTCCGGGGGCGGCGGTACGTGCTGGCGCTCACCACTGAGGTATGCGGTCGCGATCTCCTTCAACCGGTCCTGATAGTCGCGGTGAACCACCGTGACCCACACCCGGCCATTGCGAATCGGGATGGACTCCAAGGGCATGTCCCGCAACTCCGGATCGCCGGTGAGCTGGTAGAGGGTAACCCTCAGCGCGTTGAGGTCGGCGACCTTCAGCGCGTCAGCGATAATCTGCGACTGCTCGCCCGTGCTGGTCTTCATCGACTTGGCGACATCCGGGCGGTCGAGCTGAGTAGATTCAGTTCCGTCGTCATTCTGAGTCACCGTTGACCTGGCTCCCGAAAGGGGTGGCAAGCACCCCGAGGTGTTTATGCTGCGCCAGCGCCCCCGTCCGCTCGGCTGGGCGGCGTGGCGAACCTGATCCATCGAGTACTCCACCCAGTTGGAGCGCTCGCTCTAGTGGTGGACGCTAGTGCGCGCGCTGCTGCCTGTCAAGCCATCGATGAAAACGCCGAAGCCGGCCGCGTAACCGTGGCTTGGACGCGGACTCTCGCCTGCCGGGCGCAGCTGGCAGCGTATTCGGCTGCGCGGCCCAACAAATCATCGGGGAATCGCCATCGACCGGCGTCTATACGATCAACAATTCCACCACGGCGTGCTTGACGAGGTGGGCTGTTGTCGTTGACCATTGTGGAGCGAGCGCTACACTCTGATTGAAGTAGAGGCTCGAAGAGCCGATCGGGGCGACCGGCGGTCGTCACGGTCTCGAGACGCTGCGCATTGGCGGCCGCCAGGGTCTGGCATCAATTTTTGAGAGGGCAGTCTGAGCCATGTACGGGTTGCTGGACGGACTCCGGGTGGTGGAGGGTGCTGCATTTATCGCGGGTCCCTCATGCGGTCTTTATCTGGCGCAGATGGGCGCGCAGGTGATCCGCTTTGATGCAATCGGCGGCGGGCCCGACTTTCACCGCTGGCCGCGCGCGCCGACAAGCCAGGACAGCCTTTATTGGGAAGGGCTCAACAAGGGCAAGAAGTCGATCGCTATCGACCTGTCACGGCCCGAGGGACGCGAGCTTGCGCTCGCGATCGCGACCGCTCCGGGACCTGAGGCCGGGCTATTCCTGACCAACTATCCGATCCGAAGCTTCCTCAACCATCAGGCATTGGCGGCGCGGCGGGCCGATATGATCTCGGTTCGCGTGATGGGCTGGAACGACGGCTCTCCCGCCGTCGATTACACGATCAACGCCGCGGTTGGCGTACCGATGATGACCGGGCAAGCCGATAGCGATCGGCCGGTCAATCATATGCTGCCCGCCTGGGATCTGATGGCCGGCGCCTACTGCTCCTTCGCGCTGATCGCCGCTCTGTTGCGACGGCGGACGACCGGGGAGGGGGCGGAGCTGCGCGTCGCGCTATCCGACGTCGCCGCTACAAGCCTGGGCCATCTCGGTAATGTCGCTGAGGTCCTGGCGGCGGGCGCGGATCGGCCGAAGATGGGCAACGATCTTTTCGGTGCCTTCGGACGCGACTTTCTGTGCTGCGATGGTGCGCGCGTGATGGTAGTAGCGATCACGCCACGCCAGTGGAAGGGTCTGGTGGCCGCATTGGATATCACCGGACCGATCACGGCGCTTGAGGAAGAATTGGGGGTGGATTTCACGCGTCACGAGAGTGCGCGCTTTACCCATCGGGAGCGTCTATTCCCGATCTTCGACCATAGCTTCGCCTTACGCAGCGCCGAAGAGCTGGGACCGCTGCTCGAGAAGAGCGGCGCCACTTGGGCGCGCTATCAGAGTCTTCATGAAGCGGTGACGGGCGACGCTCGTCTGTTCCTTCGCAACCCGCAATTCGAAACGCTGACCCAGCCGAGCGGGCTGACCTATCCCGCCCCAGGACCGGCGGCAGTGCTCGTCGATGCACCGCGCCGACCGCTCGTCCCCGCGCCTCGGCTCGGCGAGCATACGGATGAAGTGCTGGCAACGGTGTTGCGCCTCGATAGCGGTGCGATCGGCAAATTGCACGATGAAAGACTCGTTGCATGAACATTACCGCCGCAGACGTCGCACATTGGCAGAGTTGGGTCGGACGGACCGAGACAGGCGAGGAGCGATTGGATGCCGCGGCGCTGCGCCGATTCGCCGCCGCGTTGGGCGAAAGCCTCGACGTCGAGCAGGTCCAGCCGTCGCTGGCCCATTGGGCATTTTTCCTGCCCGTCGCCCCGGCCGATGCTATTGGCGCGGACGGACACCCTAAACGAGGTGGGTTCCTGCCCCCGGTGAATCTGCCGCGGCGGATGTTCGCGGGAAGCGACATCAGCTTCGGCGAGCCGTTGACGCTGGAGGAGGAGGCGCGGCGTGTTTCAACGATTGCGGCGGTTACGCACAAGAGCGGCAAGTCGGGCGAGCTGATACTGGTTGAAATTGAGCGCGAAATCGAGCAGCGGGGCAAGGTTTGCGTGCGTGAGCAGCAGATGGTGGTGTACCGCGATGTGGGCACGCCGACACTGCCTGTCGCGCCGCTGACCGCGCCCCAGCCCGGCGCGCCTGGCGACACGATGTGGCAGCCAGGGCCGGTCGAGCTATTCCGTTTCTCGGCGGTGACCTTCAACAGCCACCGCATCCACTACGACCATCCTTATGCCACCAGCGTCGAAGGCTATCCCGGGCTGGTGGTGCATGGCCCATTTACGGCGGCGCGGCTCTATCGTCACGCGGCGCGTGAGCGCCGGCCGGCCCGATTCGGGTTTCGGGCCATCGCGCCCTTGTTCGCAGACCAGCCAATCCGCATCACCACAAACGCGACCAACGACGAAGTTGTGGCGATCCGCTGCGATGGTGCCCCTGCAATGCGCGCGACCGTAGGCTTCTAACATATGGGAAACGAGACGGTGACAGAACTCCGTTACACCAATCCGGTAGGACCTGTATTGCCGATCCTTTCAGGCTTGCCCGACCTGCTCATGGAAGCGGCGCAGGCCGCGCAGGCATTCGTCGCGGCCGTGCAGCCTGGGGTCGCTGCGTATACCGGCGATGTGGCCGACCGCGCAACTATCGATGCTAACCAACATGTGCTGCACGGTTTCGCTTGGTACGCTACCTATGCCGAGATGATGCGCGAGGTCGCGGAATGGGCGCGGCGCCTCGATGACCAGCGGAAGTTCCGCACGGTTGACGCGCTCCTTGCGCAATTGCTCTTTGCCGAATATGGCGCGCAGCTGGCCGGCGGCATCCCAATGAATCAGGGAGAGACGATTCGCCCCGCGCACCTCGGCGCGGACGCAAAAGCCGTGGCGCTGTTGGATGCGCCCGCGCTGCGGCGGCTGGTTGAGGCGGGGGGCGCACAAGCCGTCAAATTCGCGATCGCTGCAGCGCTGACCGACTCGCAGGGAAAGGCGACATTGGAGAACTGCGGGCTCGACCCGATGTTCGACATGATGCGCGACCAGTTCCACGCGTTCGCCAACAAAGAGGTAGCTCCGCACGCGCACCAATGGCATCTGGCTGATGCGCTGATCCCGATGCCGCTGATCGAGGAGTTGAGCGGCCTCGGCGTATTCGGCATGACCATCCCCGAGTCGCATGGCGGGCTCGGCCTGGGCAAGACCGCAATGTGCGTGGTGTCCGAAGAGCTCTCGCGCGGTTGGATCGGCGTCGGCTCGCTGGCGACACGGTCGGAGATCGCAGCCGAGCTCATCCTGAGTGGTGGTACGGATGCGCAAAAGGCCGAATGGCTCCCACGCATCGCGAGCGGTGAGACGTTGCCGACCGCCGTGTTCACCGAACCCGATACTGGATCGGACCTTGGCGCACTGCGTACCCGGGCGGTGCTGGTCGGCGACAGCTATCGGGTGACCGGCAACAAGACGTGGATCACGCATGGTGCGCGTGCCGACTTGATGACCCTTCTGGTGCGCACGGATGCGGCAACAACCAACTATTCCGGCCTGTCGATGCTGCTGGCGCCCAAACTGCGTGGCAGCGACGCCGATCCGTTTCCGACGCCGGGCATGAGCGGCGGCGAGATTGAAGTGATTGGCTATCGTGGCATGAAGGAGTACGAAATCGGCTTCGACGATTTTGCCGTACCGGCGGCGAGCCTGCTTGGCGGCAGCGAAGGTCAGGGCTTCAGGCAGCTGATGGCGACGTTCGAAAGCGCGCGCATCCAAACCGCCGCGCGGGCGATCGGCGTGGCCCAGGCCGCGCTGGATGTTGGGCTCGACTATGCGTTGGGACGTAAGCAGTTCGGCAAAGTAATCTTTGAATTCCCGCGCGTCGCCAATAAGCTGGCGATGATGGCGGCGGAGATCATGGGGGCGCGTCAGCTCACGTATTTCGCCGCGCGGCAGAAGGACGAGGGCAAGCGCTGCGACTTGGAGGCCGGTATGGCTAAGTTGCTCGGCGCGCGCGTCGCCTGGGCTGCGGCAGACAATGCTGTACAGATACACGGCGGCAATGGGTTCTCGACCGAATACCCTGTGAGCCGGCTGCTTGCCGATGCGCGCATCCTTAACATCTTCGAAGGCGCCGGCGAAATTCAGGCCGAGGTCATCGCCAGGCGCTTGCTAAGCCGCTCGAACTGAAATGGTGTTGGGCTGCCTATGCCCGTCGCTCGGACGGTTGGATCCGTGACATAAGAACGGGTTCAGACCGGAATCAGCAGCGCAGCGTTGATCGCGCGATTGGAAAATGCTGCGCTCCCTGCGCGGCAAGGTCGATTTCGCAGGTTGGAAATTTTATTTCTCCATTTAACCGAAACAACATCGAAGGCTTCTCGTGCAGCAACACCAACCTCCGGCGGAGCGGATCAAGGCGGCCCGCACTTTCCTCTTTGTTCCGGGCGATCGACCCGAACGGTTCGACAAAGCGGCCGCCTCTGGTGCGGATATTGTGATCATTGACCTCGAGGATGCTGTCGCGCCGTCGGCCAAGCAAGCCGCACGAGCGGCAGTGCGCTCCTGGCTCTCGGTCGAGAGAGGCGTGCTCGTCCGCATCAATTCTGCTGGAACGGAATGGTTCGAGAAGGATCTGGAGCTTTGGCCGGAGAGCGGACTCCTCGGATTCATGCTGCCGAAGGCCGAGGCCGGAATGACGCTCGAGCGTGTCGCGGGGCTGAAGCCTACGATCGCATTGATCGAAAGCGCGGCCGGTGTCGCAACCGTCCAGGAAATCGCTGGGGTCCCGGGTGTCCAGCGTCTCGCATTCGGTACTGTCGATCTTGCGCTGGATCTAGGGACGTCGTGCGATGACGTTCTGTTGGCCATCGGCACGCAACTCGTCGTCGCGTCTCGATCAAACGGTATCGCCTCACCCATTGATGGCGTGACGGTTGATTTCAGAGATCCCGCTGCCGTTGAGGAGGCAATGCGAAGTGCCCGAAAGCGGGGGTTTAGCGCGAAGCTCTGCATCCATCCTGCGCAATTGCCACCCGTTCGCCAAGCCTTTCGCCCAACGAGCCAGGAATTGGACTGGGCTCGGCGTGTCGTCGATGCGGATCGTGCTTCGGGTGGCGCTGCAGTTGCCGTTGACGGCAAGATGGTAGACAAACCCGTGGTCGCCAAGGCGTATCGTACTCTCGCAGACGCTGAAGTCTCTGAGGCCGTTTATACCAACGACCACTGAGTAGGATGCGAAGATGCGGTTCGGCAGCCAATTGTCGCTCGTGAGCTGCCGGAAATTCTCGACTGGGTTGAGCTCAGGGCACCTGGGGGAAAAGGGGGCAGCAGAGTTATGTCGTGGGGCACGACCAGTTAGGCTTGGCCGTGCCTCCAGCCTGATTGAACAGGATCACGTCGTGTGCGCCCCGGCGCGACGCGGAAGGCGATCTCCTCCAGGTGACATTGAGTCGGCCATGTTGAGAGTGACTTCGCCCTATTACGAGTTGGGAAAGGCACGACTCACACCTAACTGGCCGACTGTCCGCTTCCGGCAGCCCTCACAGCCTCATGAAACTCGGACAACAGCTTCGTGTACATCGCTTTGATCAGGTGAACGTCGTGAGTCAGCAGCAGCATGTTGGCTCCCGAATTCATCTGCGGCTGTACATCGTCTGGCGAGAGGGATAGCCGAAGCAGCGCGCGATCGGGTGTGCGGTGGACGGTGGCCGCCATGCGTTCGAGAACTTCCTGCACTCTGGGGTGATCCCACCGATCCACGCCAAGCTCCATTGAGAGATCTCCGGGGCCGATGGCGACTCCGGTTACTCCGTCCACGGCGAGGATCGCCTCCAGGTTCTGCGCCCCCGCCAAGTCTTCAACGATCATCATGCAGACGACACTTTGATTGGCGCTCTGACGTCGGTCGTACTCGTTGCCATTGTGACGCAGGAACGCTCGCGCAACACCCGATCCCCTGGTCCCCAATGGCTTGTACCGGCACCAGGAGACCAGTCGTTCTGCCTCCGCCGCAGTGCTGACGTGCGGGAACAGGATTCCCGCGGCGCCCGCGTCAAGCATACGCGCCACGAGATTTTCCGATCTTTCGCCGATACGGACGAGGGCGGGCACGCCACACAAATCAGCCGTGATGAGACCGTTGACTATTTCGGAGTAGTCCCTGAGGCCGTGCTCGAAGTCCAGGAAAAGAAAATCTGCGCCTGCGCCACAGCATAATTCGATGATCGACGGATGGACGATGTTGATGACGGCCCCCATGAGAGTTTCGCCTGCGGCGAGCCGTTGCTTTATATCTGCGGCCATTGAACGAACACCTTCATTTCGGCGCGCGCTTGTGCGTGATCACGACATACCGTCCCTCGCAGCGTGTCTGGCGGCGAGTAGAAAATGGGTGCTGGACCAGAGGAACATGACCGTGGAGCCGGTAAGCGCCCAACGCAGAGACTCTTGCCCGAAGAATGGCCGCATCCTGTCGCTGGCCACCCCGACTACGATTGGCCCCAAACCGACGCCGATGATTGCCGAAATCATCAGCATCAGCGCATTGGCGGTCGCACGCCGCTCTGGCTCGGTGAAGCGCTGGACGGCCGCGAGCGCAACGCCTCCGGCTGACGCAGCAACCGTAGTCGCCAGGAAGTTAAAAGCAAACGCTATCGTCACACTGGGACTCAGGACGGCGCCCACAAACAAAGGCGCAGACGCTGCATACGCGACGGCGGGAAGCCACAGGTCCCATTGCGGCTGGCGGCGTATCAAGCGTCCTGCAAGGGTCCCTCCGGTTAGGGTTCCAACAATTCCGCCGACGCCGGTCGTGAGGCCGCTGAACAAACCGATCTGGGCCAGGCTGACGCCGTGACTACGCACGAAGAAGGCAGCCAACCACTGGATGATGCCGTAGGTTGCGAACGACGCAAATGAGATCCCGAGGATGACGTGTACAAACGCTGGCCGACTCAACAGCGTGGCAATGTCAACGATGGCCGGTTTTGGGGCCGGCTTCGCTACATGATTTTCGTCCCGTTTCAAGGTGAGTGCCACAATCAGAGCGACCGGCAGCCCGGCCGCGCCGATCAGGCCGAGTGCGGCTCGCCAGCCGAGAATTTGCCCAATCAGCCCGGCGCCAAACATTCCCAGGGCAATGCCGAACAGTCCACCAGACTGGAAGATGCTGATCGCCAACGGACGCCGCTCCCGTGGAAAGCGGGCGGCAATGATTGCAAAGCTGGTGGGCATGCAGCCCGCTTCGCCCACGCCCACGGCCATGCGCGCGGCGAAAAGCATGGCAAACGAAGTCGCGGCACCCGACACCGCGGTCATCGCGCTCCACAGTGCCAGGCAGGCTGCCAGGAGCCGTCCCTTGTTGGTTCGATCGGCGAGGCGGCCCATGGGAATGCCCAGGATTGCGTAGAACAGCGAGAACGCGAGACCTGTCACCAGGCCCACCTGTGTATCGCTGAGCGAAAGGTCGCGCTTGATCGGCTCGATCAACACGGCCAGTGACATTCGGTCCAGGTAGTTGAAGAAGCTGACCAGTGTCAGAACGCCAAGCAGCCCGCGGGCTGTCACCCCGGACTCCGATATGGCGTCGCCGTCGGATGTGGCGCACGTGTGCTTGGGGCCCGGGTTGTTGTAAGTGGCCGTGATCTGCGCTTTCCTCGTGGCGGGAGGCTCGAGTTTCGTCTGGAAGTTGGCAACATTGTGGTGGCGCGGTTCCCAACATGGACGTCCCCAATCGCGCAACAGGCTTGCCGGCTGCTCGCGGTGTCGCGGCACGCGGCTGCATCAAGTTAGGCGGATGATCGCCTTTGTTCACGCGTTAGCCAATAAACATAGTCGCATAAGCTATATCACCCGCAGTGATGCGTGAATTGAGCGTTATCAACGACACTGCGCCAACTGAGCTTGTCACTCTAACTGTTAGATACCTGAGTACGTCCGTCTCGAGGGGGTGAAATATGCACACGAATCTGCTGAGCCCGGCCAATGCCGGGAGTCAGTTGGCACGCGAACGCAGTCGGACAGGCGCGTCGCGTGAAAATCGCAGCGCACCAGGTGTGACCAGTGTTGGGATGGCCGCAACGTGCTTCTTCGCCTCCGTCGCTGCGCCAGCGCTCGCAACCGAGGTGGAGACTGCGCCTCCCACCGCGCAGATGGATCCGGCCTCGGCCGGCGGATCGAGCGCCAATTCGCTTCAGGAGATCGTAGTCACTGCCACGAGACAGGAATCGTCCATCAGTAAGGTGCCCCTGAGCGTGGCGGCCATCTCGCCGCAGCAAATGGACTCGCAAGGCCTGCGCAGTATTCAGGACATTACCCGAGTCACCCCCGGTATCTCATTGACTCCCAATGGCGGTGTGGCCGGCACCAACCAAGTCATATCGATCCGCGGTGTCGCATCGACGGTGGGGTCTCCCACTACGGGCATCTACATCGACGACACGCCTATTCAATCGCGGCCGCTCGGAAGCGCGAACAACGTCTATCCGCAGCTGTTCGACCTCGATCGGGTCGAGGTTCTGCGTGGGCCGCAGGGCACGCTGTTCGGCGCGGGATCGGAAGGCGGTGCGATCCGTTTCATCACTCCGCGCCCGGGATTGGAGAACTATTCGGGCTACGACCGCGCCGAACTGGCCTTCACGGAAAAGGGCGCGCCTACCTACGAAGCCGGTGCCGCCTTCGGCGGCCCCATTGCGCAGGACAAACTCGGATTTCGCCTCAGCGCTTCGTACCGCCGCGAAGGCGGCTACATCACCGAGATGAACGAGCTCAACAACCAGGTCGCCGACCCGAACGCGAACAACCTTTCCAGCTATGTGCTTCGCGGCGCCCTGAAATGGAAAGTCAGCGATCAGTTGTCCGCGACTCTGTCGCTGCTGTATCAGAATCAGCAACTCGACGACGATTCGTCGTTCTATACAACGCTCTCTGCGCCGAGTGAGCATGTCTTTCGCGCCTCGCGAATGTTTCCATCGCCCCTCAACAATCATTTCACGCTGCCCAATCTCGACCTGCGTTACGAAGGCCAGTCTTTCGACGTGATTTCAACCACGTCGTATTTCGACCATGCCAGCCATCTCTATCAGGACTACACGCATTTCATCTCCAGCGTGCTTTTTGGTACTCCCTACCTGTTCGCTCCAGGTGAATTCGAGTCGGCGGATCACGTGGACAAACAAGCCAACTGGACCCAGGAGGTTCGCGTGCAGTCGCACATCGGGGAACGGTTCAACTGGGTTGCGGGCGGCTTTTACGGGCACGCCCGCCAAACCAGCTCCCAGGTGAACTACGATCCAAACCTGAACGACCTGCTGGGTCGTTTCGGGGCGCCGCCCCTGCCGCTGTTGCCCGGCAACCATGCGCTGAATCAATTTTTGGAAGCGACGGACGTGCAGAAGGCGTTATTCGGGCAGGCTGATTTCGAGCTTCTGAAGGGCCTCAAACTTACGGCCGGCATACGCGTTGCGAAAGTCGACGTGGCCTTGGCGAGGACGGCTGCAGGCCCGATCGCGGGCGGGGCCGCGAACTTCTCGACCAAATCATCAGAAACCCCAGTCACTCCCAAGTTCGGGATTTCATACCAGGCGACGGACGATACTCTGCTCTATTCGTCAGTCTCCAAGGGCTATCGGATCGGCGGAATCAATGGGCCGCAGCTGTCGTTCTGCGACAGCACGCTGGCTCAGATCGGCCTCACTTCTACGCCGGCCACCTATAAATCCGACAGCCTGTGGTCCTACGAGGCAGGCGCCAAAACCAAGCTGCTCGACGGTCGCTTGAGCATCGCCGCCAGCGGCTTCGACATCGAGTGGCACAACATTCAGCAATTGGTCAACATTGCGGCCTGTCGTGGATCGTTTATCGTCAATGTTGGAGCTGCACGCAGCACGGGCTTCGACCTCGCCGCGGATCTGCGCGTAACGCCGGACTTGACGCTGAGCGGTAGCGTCGGTTACGCGGACGCTCGAATCACTCAGGACTTCAAGGGCCCGCTCGTCTCCGGCGTACCGACGTACTTCGCCCACTCGGGCGACAAGGTGGGAGGGCCGCCACTGACCGGGACACTCTCTGGCGACTACGAGTACCCGATAACAGACGAACGCCGCCTCTACCTGCATGGGGACTATCAATATGTCAGTCACGGCCCGGACATCGACTTAACCGTCTTCGGCACAGATCCTCTCATCAAGCGTTCCGATTCCTTCAATCAATTGGCGCTGAGGGCGGGCATGCGGACTATGGGTCTGGACGTCTCTGTATTTGTCGACAACCTGCTCGACGCGGCCCCAATTTTGAGTACCGCGCGAGGCTCGATCTCACCGAACGATAACCTGTTCACTGCGACGACTATTCGACCGCGGACGATCGGCGTGACGGCGACCTACCGGTATTAAGAGTAGAACCATCATTGTGTGAGAACGACCAATGACGACTATTGTTATCGTTCCAGGCGGGTACCATGGCGCGTGGTATTTTTCCCCGATCGCGCCGGCCCTGCGCGCGGGCGGGCACGATGTTCACGTGATCACGCTTACTGGGCTGGGCGGCCCGCGCGATCGCGCCTTGCCGATGATCAACCTCGACACCCATATCGGCGACGTGGTCAGCCTCATTGAACAGGAAAGGCTCAATGATGTTGTCCTGTGCGGTCACAGCTACGGAGGCCTGGTCATTGCCGGTGCCGCGGATCGTCTCCCCGGACGGATTCGGTCATTGCTGTTCATCGATGCATTGGTTCCGCGCGACGGGGAGTCGGTCTGGTCAACCTGGGAGGGACCGCAACGCGACCAGTTCATCCTGAATTCGCCGGACGGCTTGCTCAGCAATCCGCCACCCGGCGTCGATCCGCGCGCCAGGCCACATCCGCTGGCGTGTTTCCTCCAACCGATCCGCCTCAGCAACTTCGACTACGGTGTGGACCACAAGGTGTTCGTCTGGTGCTCGGGAAGGCCGGGCAGTCCCTTCAAGCAGGTGCATGATCGTGTCGTTGGCGACGGTGGCTGGTTGGTGCACCAGGTGCCGTTTGGACACGACATCATGGGCGAGGCGCCGCAGATGACCCAGGAAGTGATTCTGGCAACGGCAGAGAACCGCCCGTTCTCGCCAGGGACACCGGCGAAGGGCGCATGAGCACGGTCGCCCCATCCACCCTCGAAGACCGGTTGCGGGCGGTCGAGGATCGTCTCGAAATCCTGAATCTGCTCGCGGGCTCGCCATTCAGTTCGGACATCCCCTCAACGTCCTTCTGGGAGGCGATGTATGACGAACAGGCCGTCATGGACCGAGGCGGGGGCCTGGAGCAAATCATTGGCCGCAACGCCGTTGTTAGCATTCTTGACAGCGCAGAGCATGCAGCCGCGGTGGCAAGCGGCATGGCCCATGTCGCCGCCCCGCCGCATATCCGGATCGACGGAAATCGGGCCGTGGCCACTGGGTACTTGCAGATCCTGGTCCCCAATCCGCTGGGCCCGGAAGTGGGCCTCGGACAGTATCTTCCGACGCAGGGCCTGCTGGTCTGGCGGCTGACCGCCAATCGGTGGGAGCTTGAACGGACTGACCAGGGTTGGCGTGTCACCAAACGATCGATCCGTGCCGTGCCCACACCGGATGCCCTGACTCTTCTGCATCGAGGAATCGACACCACCGATTGACTCAGAACTGGATGGCCCGGCCTCGATCTCTGCTTGCCTCGCCAACGGCCTCACGGCGCTTTCGCGGGCTCGTCGGCCGCGAACACTGCCGCTTGCGCGAGCAGCGAGTTGACCTCGCCTGGCGTATATCCGAGTTCTTCGAGCACTTGACGGGACTCCCAGCCGCGCGGTTGGGCGAAGGAGCGAAGCGGGGCATAGTCACTGCCGAAGCGGATTGTCGGCCGAATTGCGATCGTGACGCCTTCCGTCGGATGCACTTCGGACCTCAGCAGTCCGACCGCCTCGAGGTGCGGATCCCCTGACAGGGTTTCCAGCGTATGACAAGGCTTGCTGGCAATGTCCGCCGCCTGGAGGATCTGGAGCCACTCGCGGGTCGTCCTGTTGGTCAGTGGCGCACCTCGAATCTCGAACCACTCATTGACGTGCTTGGCGCGTGCAGCGACTGTCTTGAAGCGCGGATCATTCAGCAGTTCATCCCGGCCGATGGCCTTTAGGAAGGCTCGGACCTGTTGGTCTGTGTTGATAGTGAATGAAATCCAGCCATCGGCTGTCTGCACCGGACTGTTGTGCGGACTCAACAAGCGACGATCCCCCGGAGGCCCGACAGGAGGGCTGAAGCTGTGCTGGGCCAAATGCTCCTGCAGGACGAATGCCGACATGGTTTCGAACATGGGCACTTCAATACTGCAGCCTTCGCCCGTCAGTTTCTGCTTCATCATGGCGGCAAGAATTGCGCCTGCCGCAATCTCGCCCACGACATGATCGCAGATCAGCATTGGTACGTAGGCGGGCCGCCCGTCCCGCGCCAGCGTCAGGCCCGTCATGCCGGTCGCGGCTTGAATCACGCTGTCGTACGTCGGTTGTCCGGCGTAGGGACCTTCGCTGCCGTAGCCCGTGATCAGGCAATGAACAATTTCGGGGTGTCGAGTGCGGATCGTTTTTGCATCGAGCCCGAGGCGTCCCAGTGCCTCCGGACGCATGTTCGCAACGACAACATCTGCTGAAGCGACGAGTCTCGCAATCACCTCTGAGCTGGCGGGGTTCTTCAAATCGCAGCAGATATTGCGCTTACCGCGATTCAGGTGCAGGTAGGTTCCGGAGTGCTGGCCGGTCGGGGACAGTCCTCCCAGCCCGCGCATCAAGTCGCCGTCCGGGCTTTCCAGCTTGATGACCTCAGCACCGTATTCTGCCAGTCGGGCCGTGCAGATTGGACCTACGACCACGCTGGTGAGGTCCAGAACTCGCGCGCCTTCGAGTGGTTCGAAACTCATCGGACGCTCACCTCCATCTGGGCTGCCGGGATCCCAGCGTCATTGAGAGCCATCAAGCGCCATGGATCGTGCTCGCGATCCGCAGCCAGGGTCATTGGGCGATCGCAGAACAGGGGCGCCGTGTTTTTCATCCGCAAACCTGCCAGGGTCAGTCCCAGTTCCAAACGTGCAAATTCAGTCAACAGGAGCGTAGTAAGGCCGCCGTTCACCACCAGATCCGCAAATCCCTCGACCTCGCGCGCAAATCTCCTGTCGAGGTGGATTTTGTGCGAGTTGAATCCGAGAGCTGAGTACTGAAACAATAGGGTCTGATCAGGAACAATTGTCTTGGTCCGTAACGCCGTGGCAGAAGGAGAAGTTATTGCGGAGCCTCCGGATCGTCCCTGTCCGTCGAACAGGACATATGTTTGAGTTTCGACTACCGCCGGAGTTGCTTCATGCTCCACAAGCAATTCATGACTGAGTGTGATCAGCGCCATCGGACCCAATGCCGTGTTCTTTCGCGTCAGACTTGTGATCGCACTCGACCGACGGATTTCCGAGCCGATGGGGATGGTGCCGCGAAACTCGACCGTTCGGCCGCCAAGCATCACACGTGAAAGCCCCAGGTCCGGCATGGGGATCCCGAGACCGGGAAATCCATCGGCGCGGAGCTCCGATCGACGTGTCTGTGCGCTGAGAAGACTGAAGTGCCACCCGTTGGGTAATGCCTCACCTTCCCGGAAGTCATCGGGTGAAAGATCGAGCATCGCGGCAATTCGCCTCACAACCGAAACACTGCAGGTCTCAATCCGGGTCACCGGCTGGATATCGTTGACGTCAAACATCGTGCTGAAACCTCTGCGCCAAGGTCAGTGAATGTGACTACCGCCGTTCACGTCCAGTGTGGCGCCCGTGACATAGGCTGCGAGATCCGATGCAAGGAACAGGCACGCTCCCGCGACGTCTCGCGCCTTGCCGGCACGTCTCAACGGAATTGCTGCTGTAATCTCCTGCTGCTGCTTTTCAGACACGTTGCCATCCAACATGCCTGTCTCTGTCATGGAGGGACAGACAACATTGGCTCGAATCCCCAGCGGACCGAATTCGCGGGCGATCGAGCGAGTCAGGCTGATGACTCCGCCTTTGGATGCAGCGTAGTGAGCTCCGCCGACCAGTCCTCCGCCTCGTTGCGCTGCGACCGAGGCGATATTGACAATGGTGCCGCTCTGGCGCGCAGAAAATACCTCCAGGGCGCTTTTGCAGAGATTGAATGCTCCCTTGAGGTTTACTCCCAAAACGCAGTCGTAGTCCCTTTCTTCAATCGATAGCATGGGCTGTGACATGACGACAGCCGCACAATTGATCAGACAATCGACAGTGCCGTAATGTGAGACTGTGAGCTCCATGGCGTGCCGGCAGTCGCTGATGCTGCTGATGTCGCAGCGGACGGCGTACAAGTCCACGCTGTGCTCAAGGTGGTGCTCGATCTGACGTTGGATGTTGCCGGCCACACCTTCGTTCATAACTGCATCGAGAACGGTAATTTTTGCGCCATGAGAAGCAAATAGCTCCGCTGTTGCGTAACCGATGCCTCGCAGCGACGCGGCTCCGGCGATGACGCAAACCTTGTCCTTCAGAAGCATAGATAGTCTCATTAGTGTAGGAAGACCGTCGACAGCGATGGCACGGCGGCGATCAACGCAGTACCAGCCAACAACGCAAGCAGGTAGATGCGGATCGGTCGCATACCCGCACTGGGAGAGATGTCACTGATTGCGCACGCGGTGTAGTAGCCGACTCCAAACGGCGGTGCGAACAGACCAATGCCCATTGAGAGGACGACCACCATCGCGTAGTGGACTTCGTTGACACCCAGCCGGCTTGCAATGGGAAAAAACAGCGGCGCGCATAGCACGATGGCGGGGATACCTTCGAGCACGCTTCCCAAGATTATGAATGCCACTATGGACACCGCGAGGAATGCGGCGGCGCCACCGGGCAGCAGCCCGATCGTGCGGGCTAACTGGTGCGAAAATCCCGACTGTGTCAACGACCAGGCCATACCGGTGGCAGTTCCAATGATCAGCAGAATGGCACCTGACATCGAGGCCGTGTTGACCAAACCAGGCCAGACCTTCCGCCAGTCAAACTGGCGATAGATCGCGATCCCTACCAGCACCGAATAGACGATGGCGATGGTTGACACTTCCGTCGCCGTAGCGACGCCCTCGGCGACGGCTGCACGCACAAGAAACGGCAGTAGAAGCGCTGGAGATGCGGCTATGAGTGCGCGGCCGATCTGTCGCCAAGTGGCGCGCGCGGCAGCTGGTTGCCGCGAGGTCGGGACGCGCAGCCAGATAACTCCGCCAAGAATGACGGCCAGGATCGCGGAGGGCAGCAGACCACCTTTGAAAAGCGAAGAGATGGATATGCCTGTGACTGAACCGATCGCGATAAGGACAATGCTTGGCGGGATTGTCTCGGTCTGTGCTCCCGTAGCGGCAAGCAGCGCTACAATTTCGCCGTCCTCCGCGCCGCCCTTGCGCATTTCAGGGACGAGCACAGGTGCGACCGCGGCCATGTCTGCGGCCTTTGAGCCGGATATACCCGAGACCAGATACATGGCTCCGATCAACACGTACGCGAGGCCCCTACGCACGTGGCCAAGGAGCGATGCAAGGAACAAAACCATTGAATTCGCCATCCCGGTCATCTGCATGAGAAAGCCGAGGAAGACGAATAGCGGAACGGCTAGAAGGATCAGGTGTGACATTCCCTCATCCATGCGCCCAATCACGACAACTGTGGGGGTTGTGGTCGTGAGTGCGAGATAGCCGAAAGTTGCGAGTCCGAACGAGAACGCAATTGGCACGCCACTGAACACCAGCACGGCCAATAGCCCGACGAAAAAAATGAGCAGATTGATATTGCCGAGTTCCTGCAGCACCGGCTGCCCCGCTTCGAAAGCCCCGACAACCAGTCCGACGAGCAAGATCGCGCAGATCAGCGCTGTGCGGTTCCCCGCCGCAGCCAGTTTCAGCAGTGACGAAGCAATCATCAGTACTACGCCGACCGGGAGCGCGGATGCGCGCCATGCTCTCGAGATCCCGAGGGCAGGCATGGTGACTGCGGCTTCGGAACGCGCAAAGTCGTATGCGGGACCGGCAATCAACGCAAGAAACAAAGCAGTACAGACGATTGCGATGAGATCAAGAAACTCGCGCAATCCAGGTGACGCGATTTCGACCAGGAAGGTCATGCGCATGTGCGCGCCTTTCTGCAGAGCGACGGCGGCACCGAGCATGACGAGCCATAAAAAAATCAGAGAGGCCAATTCGTCGGACCACGTCAGCGGCCTGACCAGCACATAACGCGACACTACTCCCGAGAATAGAACGATGATCTCGGCCAAAAGGAGCGATGCGGCCGCCGCTTGGCTGAATCTGGCCAGAAAGCGCTCGGCACGCACGCCCGCAATCATCGGCGTTTGCTCAAAGGAGCGCTCCTGAGTACTTCTCAAGCAAGTCCCAGGTATGCGCCCCGAGTCTCTGCTTCCAGTCGTGGTAATAACCCGTCTTTTGCAGCACTTTTCGCCAGGGGCCCGGGTCGACCGTGTTAAGTGTCATACCTCGGGATTGCAAAGTTTTCAGCAACGTTGAGTTGAGCTCGGCGTTCGCCGATCGTTCCTTTAGAGCGTGCGAATCGAAGTTGCGTGCAGCGATTTCCCGGAGGTCTCCCGGGAGGCGGTGCCACGATTGCTGGTTCGCGCATAGCCAAAAACCGTCCCATGCGTGCGCAGTGAGGGAGCAGTACCGTTGCACCTCGTAGAGCTTCCCCGCTTCGACGAGGGAGAGCGGATTCTCCTGGCCATCAACGATGTGCGTCTGCAGGGCGGTGTACAGCTCCGAGTAGTTGATACTGGTTGGCGCCGCGCCGAGCGCCCGGAACTGAGATATCAACATGGGGCTCATAGGCACTCGGATCTTCGCGCCAACGAGTCCTTGGGGCGAGTCAATGGGTCTGGCGGCCATGGTGATGTGACGGAAGCCGTGATCCCAGAGCCTGGTCATGGGCTCCAGGTTGACTGCTGCGAACGCCGCTCGTACGTGAGCGCCGAGCTCCCCGTCCATTGCCTTCCAGACAGTCGGATAGTCGGGGAATGCAAATGCAGTAACGCTGACTGATGCTACGGGCACCAGCGTGCCCCAAACTAAGCCGGCGGTGCTGAGGAAATCGATGGCACCGGCGCGAACCTGGGAGATGGTGTCGGTATCGCTGCCCAACTCGCCGTTCGCGAACACCTCGATTGCCAATCGACCCCGCGACTCCTGGAGAATATCCGCGCAGGCTGTTTGCAGGCCCATCGAAATGGGATGGCGTTCGGGCAGCGAGATTGCCAGTTTGAGCCTCTGGCTTGCAGCTGCGGCACGCGACCGATTCGGTAAGCTCAGGATCGGAGGCGCCAGGGTCGCCGCAGCCAGTCCGGTCGCCTTCTTCAGAAAGTGACGACGATTTGGATCGACCCCAGTGTTGTTTTCCAGTCCCGCCGCTTCAGGTAGGTCTGTCATGACGTTGGATGTACTCGTGAATGCGAGCCCCGGAGCGTGGCCCCCCCCGATGTCAGAGGCCGGGTTGATGAACCTCGATGATGTTGCCGTCCGGGTCCTGCAAAAACACTTGATACCAGCCGGCGATGGCCCACTTGCCATAGTCGCAGTAGCGGACGCCCAACTCGTCCAGGCGGCGCATAAACCCTTTGATATCGTCGGTCCGGAAACAGAAGTGGCCGCGCGCCATTGGGTTGACGAATTGCTTCATCTTGAAGCCGGTGTCGAGGTCTCTTTCCGCCCAATGGAATTCGATCGCACCATCGCTGAGGAAATCCACTTTTCCGTTGTAACCGAACGATGCACTCTCTGCGTTTACGCGCGTATGCTCTTCGTCACGGATCGTCCCGAGATCAAACAGCATCTGATAGAACTTGGTCAGGCGAGGCAGGCTGTCGGTGCACAGATTGAGATGATGGAATTTGAACTTCATGATTGTTCCTTGGCGGCTTGGAGGGTGGGGCCGACGTCACTCCAGCGGACCGCAGCAAGGCGCCTCTATCGGGGCGTCGGCACGGTTGGAGGATGATCGCGATTACGCGCGCGCTAGCCAATAGATCGATTCACATAAGCAATATCACTGGCAATGATGCGCGCCTGGACGCTTGTCAACGAAACTGGGTAAAGCAGAAGACTCTGCCGGTCAACTCAATGGCAGGATAAGAGATGAGTGACAAGTCGCTCCCGAATGTAGTCAGCCGCCGCAGTGCGCTCGGGCTCTCGGCGGCCGTCGGCCTGGGGTTGGCGCCTCTCTGCGACAGCAGGGCTCAGCACAAACCAACACGAAATGCCGAAGGCGCCGCCGTGGGCGGTTCCTTCTCTGTGACGACTCCGCAGAATGCCGTGGCGCGAACAACCTATGGCAAGGTCCGGGGATATGTTGAGGATGACGTTCCTGTGTTCAAAGGTATTCCGTACGGCGCGGACACCAGCGGGGCAAATCGATGGTTACCCGCAAAACCACCGCAATCGTGGAACGGTGAGCGGCCAGCGTTGATCTATGGTGCCAACTCGCCGCAATGGGTTCGCGACAATATCGCCAACTTTGGCGGCGATCCGGGAAACGTAATGATTTGCGGGCAGTCCGGCGGCGGCGCCAAGGTGCACTGTCTGTTGGCAATGCCATCGAAGCACATTCCCCTAATGATCGGCTCAGTGACCGAAGAGGGCTTGCCGATTTTCCTGGATCCCGCTGATCAACTGTCCGAAGCCGACTGGCGTGCGTCGCTTGTGAGGATGGAGCCGCTGTGTACCAATACCTGTTTAATTGGCAATCACCGCAGCTTGAAGGACGTGGCGGCGCGTGGCATACATTGGACCTTGCGTTCTGCTTTGATCATACCGAGCGCTGCGCGCAGGGGACGGGAAATAGCCCGCAGTCACAATCATTGGCGCGAAAGATGGCAGCCGCCTGGGCCGCCTTCGCGCGCACGGGAAGTCCGTCGACACCCGAGTTGAATTGGCCTGCGGCAGATGCGGAGCACGTTCAAACAATGGTCTTCGACGACAACTGTCGGATGGAGAACGATCCAGATGGTGATGCGCGCAAATCGATATTATCTCAGTCGTAGGTACGCGCTGCCCCGGAAGGCAGCCGCCACCGATCCGCTCGTCCGGGAATTGATGAGGGTTCCCTCGTACATGACTTTCCGTCTGGCTCAGGCTGCCGAGGCTCATGCGGCACTCGAGCGGGGAGGGGTGAGCGGTCGGATCCTGCTCATACCTTAGTTTTGGGGGTTGTGCGAGGAATAGCCCGTTGTCCCCCATGCTGCATCGGTCATGCACTGTGTGAGGTTGGAATTGAGGGGTTTGACTGGACCTGCATGCGGTTGGAGCATGCACTCGTGCGGTCCGGTGGTTGCTCTGGGTCCAAAACAAGTAGGGATGGCGGAATGAAGCTGGGAATCGTTTTTGCAATGGTAGTGCTGCTCATTGGCGGCGCGGTTGTGCCATCAGGCGCTTGGGCAGATACAGTCAGCGATGCCCGGTGCAGGGCGCTACGATCATTCCACCTGGCGGGTGGGACGCTTGCGTCTGTGCAGCCCTTTGAAGCAGGACATTACCGCCCGCCTGTTCCCGATCCGCCGTATGCACCTCGTATCGACTACAGCCAACTGTCCAACTTTTGCAGGGTCGCTGGCTTTCTGGCGCCCACGAAGGAATCGCAGATTGGCTTTGAGTTGTGGCTGCCCGCCGCTTGGAACGGCCGACTGCTTCAAGTGGGAAACGGTGGAGCGGCGGGCTCCATCGTCTACTCAGCCTTGGCTGACGGCCTGCGGCGGGGGTACGCCGTTGTAAATACGGATACCGGGCACATGGCTCCCGGTGGCGAATTTACGTGGGCGAAAGGGCATCCTGAACTGCTGACCGACTTCGCGTATCGCGCGGTTCACGAAGTGACGGAGGCATCCCGCAAACTGACCACGTCCTATTACGCAAAGCCGCCGTCGAAATCCTACTGGAGTGGTTGCTCTACCGGCGGACGTCAGGGTCTCATGGAAGTGCAGCGATTTCCCAAGGATTACGACGGGGTCGTAGTGGGGGCGCCCGCGTATGATTGGGCGGCGCTCATGCTTCTCGGAATGAAGATAGCCCGACATGTAGGTACGCCGGACGGCATACCCGTCAGCAAGCTCAGCGTGTTAAAAAACGCTTATCTTCAGCGCTGTGATCTGAGTGATGGGGTTGCAGACCGGGTGGTGAATCAGCCGAGTCGCTGTTCTTTTGATCCCGCCGTGACGCTGTGCACTGAATCATCCGGTTTGGAATGTCTCAATCAGGGTGAACTTGCCGCCGCTCGCGCCGCGTACGCGGGCGTGCTCGGTCCGTCAGGGCAGGTACGTTTCCCAGGTACGGGTTCGGGCAGCGAGTTGGAATGGGGCTTGTATGCGTCACCGCAGTTTCACATCGGCGGCAGCTTCTATCAAAACGTCGCGGCGCCAAATGCCGCGGTCGATGTGGATTCCACGGACCTGGACGCCCTATTGCCGGTCCTGCAGAATGCATCGCGCGCTATCGTCGCGGCCAACCCTGATATCCATGCCTTTTTTGCGCACGGCGGCAAGCTGTTGATGTATCACGGGACAACCGACGGATTGATTCCGTACGGCAGTACTGAAAATTACTTCAAACAGATCCTGCAGAGAGCCGGGACAACAGTGCTCACTGAGCACGTCCGCTTCTTTCCGGTGCCCGGAATGGGGCATTGTGCGGGCGGTGAAGGTGTCGATCAGGTTGATTGGCTGGCGGCGCTCGAGCAGTGGGAGAACACGAACACTCCCCCCGAGGTGCTCGTCGGAACGCATTCGGATCCGGCCAAATCGTACACCCGGCCCGTCTGTGCCTATCCAAACGTGCCGCAGTTTGTCGGTGCCGGAAGCGAGGCCGACGCCGCAAACTGGCGCTGTTCAGCGCCTTAGAGTTGACGTCCGGGTGCTGACACTTGCAGAAACCCGGATTTCCCCGCCATCGCGCTGTCGCAACGGCGCGGTGGATTTCGTTCTATGGCGGATTGATACGCAGTATAGGCTTGATGGTTTCGCCGCTCTCGCTGTCACGCATAGCCTGGTTGATTTCGTCGAAGCGATAAAAGCGTGTCAGGCGGTCAAAGGGAAACCGGCCCTGGCGGTGCAATTCTACGAGAGTCGGAATAAATGTCTGGGCAACGACGTCTCCCTGTACGATGCCCATGATGCGTCGGCCCGGGATCATCACGCTGTTGATATCGAAGGAAACCTCAGTCCCCAGCTTGGTCGCGCCGACAATGCCGCAGGTACCGAAGATTCCCAGGCAGTCGATGGCCTGCCGCAGAACCTCTGCGCGACCGCTGCATTCAAGTGAGAAATCTGCACCCTCGGCAGTGATTTTACGAACCTCGTCGACTGCATTGACGTGACGACTGTCCAGCGTATGGGTTGCCCCCAACTCCATTGCCAAGGATAGCCGTGCAGGATTGACATCGACGGCAATGATGGTGGTTGCCCCGGCTACTTTCGCAGCCATGACTGCACTCAAACCGACCGCGCCCGCTCCGAAAGCGACGAAGCTCGTACCCGCGCGTACCTTCAGCGCGTTGAGTACCGAGCCCGCTCCGGTCTGGATTCCGCAACCAAGAGGGCCGAGCAGCTCCAGCGGAGCAGTCTTGGGTACTTTGACGACATTTCGCTGACTGGCGATCGCGAACTCACCGAAGGAGGACTGCCCGAAGAAATGATCATGTACGATCGCGCCCCTGGCGTCCGTCGTCGAAGTGGATCCATCCATGCGGCCGCCGCCGAAATTCAACGGGAAAACGTGCTTGCAGTGCGCCGGATGCCCGGTTTCGCAGATACCGCACACGCCGCACGACATGTACGTCATGACAACATGATCGCCCGGAACAATCTCGGTGACGTTGCTGCCGACTGCTGCAATGATCCCTGATCCCTCGTGCCCGAGCACGAGCGGGAGCGGAGTTTGATAGTGTTGATCCCGTATGACCATGTCAGTATGGCAGATACCGCTTGCCACGACGCGCACCAGGACCTCGTTAGGTCCTGGAGAACCTAGTGTCATATCTTCAATTACGAGGGGCTTGCCGGCTTCTCGCACGACGGCAGCACGGATCTTGCGCTTGGACAGCGGTGTGTTCATCAGTGGTATCCCCCTCAACAGGGCCGGGCTGTTCGGTGCCGGCATCCGGGACGTGCCGGCGGACCCGGCGCGCCCATCGGATCATCGCGATTGGCTGCGATTAAGCCAATAAATCGAACGCTATAGACAATATCACTGGCAATGATGTGCGCCTTTGTTTGCTGGGCGCCTCAGGAGGCGTCGGGCTGCACTGACGGGGCAGCGCGCTTGAACGCTTCGAGGTTCATGCAGGCTGCCTCGATGGCGGACAGCCTGGCCCAGCGACTGATGTCGATGTTGAAGCGGCGGGCGCTCTCCAGCTGTGGGACCAGGTAAACGTCAGCAATCGTTGGCGTGCTGCCAAAGGAGAATGGGCCGGTTTGCCCAGCCGACAGAATTAATTTCTCATACGCATCAAAACCCGCATCAATCCAGGTCCTGCACCACGCCTCGACAGCCGCCTGATCTGCCTGGAACCGATGCCTCAGGGCGTCCAGAACCCGTTTGTTGTTGATGGGGTGGATATCACACCCGACGACGGCAGCGAGGGCTCGCACCTGGGCGCGTGCCAGTGGATCGGACGGCAATAACGGTGGTGCGGGGTAGGCCTCTTCAAGCCACTCGATGATCGCGGGCGTCTGGGTCAAAATGCTTCCGCCGACGTCCAAAGCCGGTACGAGCTGCTGTGGATTGATGGCCGCATAGTGGTCGGCAAGATGCTGATCACGGCGCAAATCCACGGGGATGTATTCGTACTGGAGGCCCTTGAAGTTCAGTGCGATACGCAGGCGGTGACTGGTCCCGCTTCGAAAGAAACCGTACAACTTCATCGAGGCTGTCTCCAGCGGGCAGGAGGACGGGCCGGCATGGCAGCTTTTTCAATGTCCATTTCGGTCGTAGCCGGATTATTCCAGCCTGACCCAGACTCGCGTTCCTGCAATCTTAACGGGGTAAGTGCGCAACGGCACCGTCACCGGTTCACAAAGAGGTTGGCCGTTTGTAACGTCAAACTTTCCCTGATGAAGCGGACACTCGACTTCGTGACCGTCGAGAAATCCGTCGCACAACCTCGCGTTGCCGTGCGTGCAGGCATTGTCGATTGCATATACGGCCTCGCCCACCGTGCAGATGGCAATCTCGCGGCCTTCGATGGTGACCGCCGTGATGTCGTCTTTGGGGAGCTGCTCAACCGCCAGCGAGTCGACCCAACGGGGTTCGCTCATGTTCACCTCAGATGGGATAGATGATTGAATTTGGAATCATCTCGCTGTCGTAGATGCATTCGCGGGAGGCAAGTTTCCAGCCGTTCGGTGTTTGCACGACTGTGTCTATGTAGCGGCCCACATTGAAGACTGTCGTCAGCTGCGAAAGCTTTGTGCGGAAGACCGCGTAGTTGGCTTCGGATGTTATGCGGCCCGCAGCGACACTCCGGACGATTGGAATACCGACCACGTGCCGTTGGTAGTATGGATCGTGAAAGAGGGTCTCCTTGATCCCATAGACACGGTCTTTCAGCATGCCTCTGCTCGTGAACGACAGCGTCGCAAGCGGAAAGCCACGCTCGTAATTCTCCCGGGGCTGCAGCCGATAGACGCAATCTTCAACGAAAAAGTCCGGCCACTCGTCCCAGCGACCGCTGTCCAGCGTGCTGGCGTAGTTTGCATACAATTGGGTCAGCGCGAGCCAGTCCTCGTATTCGATTTTCGTTGTCACGCGGTCAGTCCTCCATGACCTCACGCCAGTAGCGATACATGCCCCTGATCAGAGTCTCGGTGACCATGTGTTCCGTATTCTCGACGTCATGTCCACCCAACTCGACGAGGGTGCGATGAAACGGCTTGCTCTCGAAGCTTTCCTGCGAGAACTCAATGACTTCGCCATCGTCGGCTGATACGAAGCCGGCAGGCCCGAACAGATTGGCCTGGCGCAAGCGACGTTGGATCATCTCCGCATCGTCATCTTCAAATCCGAAATGGGTCCATACGAAGTCAAACTGATCGTGGCCCACCGGTTCAATCTGGCGCGTGGAGACGCTGTTTACCTGCTGCTGTAGGATGACGCTCGGGAAGATGGTAGTCATGACCGCCGTCGGTCCACCCCACCAGGGCTCGGGAACAATGTCGAGAAAGCTCGGATCGTTCAGCTGCATGCTTTCCTTGAAGCTAGACACGGCAGTCACGTGCTCGGCCTTCCCACCGGTACCGCGGGTCGAGATCATGGCAGCGTGCCGGTGGCGGGCATCCATCTTTAGCTGCGACTTATTGTCCGCGCGCCACAGGCCGAAAGTGACGAACCAGGTATGCAAGAGACCGGGATGGTAGGGGTCCTTGATGTTCTCTTGCATCAATTTCCAATTCCCAGGAATCCGCTGTCGGTTGTAGCCGAGGATCCGCAACTGCCGGCCGTTAAACATTCGGTCGAAATACTCGAGGATGGTCGGCCCGAGATAGTCCTCGAATGACTCTACTTCGGAATCGAAAGAGGCGAACACAACACCGCCTCGAACGGCCACCCGCAGCTGGGTCAGTCCGTGATCAGCAACGTCGAAATCCTTGGGCATGCCTCCCTGAACCTGCCCATCTTGCTTGACGCCGCGGCGAAACGGAACTCCCTGAAGGTCTCCCTTCAGGGTGTATCGCCATTGATGGTACGGGCAGACAAACTCGCTGTGGTTGCCATTGCGCTCACGACAGAAACGCATTCCACGATGCGCGCATACGTTCTCAATGACGTTTACGATCCCGTCTTTATCTCGCACCATCAGAACGGAACGCTCACCGATGGCGGTACGCTTGAAGTCGCCGGCGTTGGGGATCTCTGCCTCCAGGCCTACGTAACACCAATGTTTCTTGTAGAAGAAGCGTTCGAGCTCGCGTCGATATAGTTTCTCACTTGTGTAGGCGAGGAACGGAATTCGATGCGTTCCGTTGCCTTCCCAATGCGGTTCGCTCGGAAATATTGTGACGTCGCTCATACGGCTTTCCTCGCCGTTGGAAGAACGTCAGCTTCAATGTCAATTTTGATGTCCCCGAGACCTTCGATAGCGCCCTCGAGAGCGTCGCCCGGAATCACGGCCCCGACTCCCTCCGGAGTTCCGGTCATGATGATGTCACCGGGTTCCAATGGCTCATACTCGGACAAATAGGCCAGGCATTCTGCAGATGTCCAGATCATCTTGGCTATGTCGGAATCCTGGCGGGTCTTTCCGTTCACAGAAAGCGTGATCCGCGCGGCGCCCGGGTGACCTACGTCAGTCACGTGGTAAATGATGCCTATCGGGGCGGATTTGCTGAATGACTTGCCGAATTCCCATGGCCGCCCCTTGTCGCGAGCCTCGAGCTGAAGGTCGCGGCGAGTCATGTCGAGTCCTACTGCGTATCCGTAAACGTAGTCGAGCGCCTGCGCGACGGGAATATCCCTCCCGCCACGGCCGACAGCGATGACGAGCTCAATCTCATGGTGATAGTTGTGGGTCTTGCTTGGATACGGCAACGACGTTGGCGTCGAAGCATCGACGACGGCGCTGCTTGGCTTCATGAAGAAAAACGGCGGCTCGCGGTCTGGATCCTTGCCCATCTCCCGGGCGTGTGCCGCGTAGTTACGACCTACACAGAAGATCCGGTTGACAGGGAAGCGCTCCTCGCGATGAGCGACGGATAGATTTTGGATCGGCGGTGCACTGACTGCGAGCTTCATAGGGTTTACTCCAACTGGGGTCGTCACAGGCGGCGGTCGCGCCAAAGACCCAGTGATTGTTGAATCGGCCGATCCGAGAAGCTGAAGAGAATCGTGGTCCGAGCCGCTTTCAGCCGCAGCGACTTCCAGGAGGGCACGACAAAAATGTCGCTCTCCTCGAAGTGATATTCGGTCTCGCCGATACTGGCATCGCCACTGCCTTCGAGACAGACGTAGACGGTACTGTCGGTGCAGAGATAGGGACTGGTCTCAAACCCAGCCGGCAACCACTGCACAAAGGCGCCAATCGTCGGCATCGGAGCAGCGCCCGTCGCCGGATTGATGTAACGCAGTTTGACGCCGTGATATGGATCGGGCTTGCTGGAGGAGATGTCTTTGAGCGCGGCGCGCGTGCGCTCATAGGGGTATACAAATACACGGGTCGGATCAGCGGGCTTTGGCTGGTAGTCGAGCGGCACCATGTTGGCCCCGTAACGGGCCAGCGAGTCGCCTTCCGGTCGCAGTTCCGGCTGCATGGACGAGCCGCTCTTTTCGGCGAAACCTGCGTCCAGGAAGCGCACCACAGGGATATCCAAACCATCCAGCCAGACCACCGGTTGATCTCCCGGGTTGCCGTGATCATGAAACGTCCAGGCCGGGGTGATAATGAAATCTCCGCGACGCATCGTCGTGCGCTCGCCGTCAACGGAGGTGTAGGCGTTTTCTCCCTCCAACACCAGGCGCAGCGCGGATTGGGTATGCCGGTGCGAGGGTGCGATTTCGCCGGGGAGGATCAGCTGCAAGCCGGCGTACATTGACTGTGTAATGCTGGATTGGCCTTTCAGTCCGGGGTTTTCGAGAATCAGCACCCTCCGTTCAGCTTCCTCCGCGGTGATCAGTCGCCCGGCCTCGAGCACCTGATCGCGAAGCGCGGCGTAACGCCAGATAGCGGGTTGAGTCTGAGGAGTGGGTTGCCGCGGGACGAGCGCGCCAAGTACCTCCCAGAGCGGCGTCATATTCTGCGCCCCGATCTTCTCGTAGTACTTCCGGCGTTGGATGTCCGCCGCTGTTGAAGCCTGCGCGGTGTTCACTTGGAGTCCCCTCTTCGCATGGATGTTCTCTCAGGTCGCCTGCGGATAGAACGCATCCGCATAGACATGATCAGCCGTGATTCCCAGTCGGCGCACGAGTGCGGTCGCCGCTTCCACCATCGGAGGTGAGCCGCAAACGTAAGCCCGCCAACCGCGAAGTTCGCGCAAGTCCTGCTCGATGGCTTCCGTCACGACCCCGCAGCGTTGCAACCGTGGGTCGCCGCCGGAAGCGACGACATGATTCACTTTCAAATTTGGATAGGCGCTCTTCAGCGATGCGAGCCATTCGGTACCGTAGAGATCGCGCGGAGTTCTGACACCGAAATACAGGTGAATAGGATTCTGCATGCGAGCGGCAATTGCGCCCCTGATGATGGATAGGACCGGTGCAAGTCCGGTTGCCCCGGCGACGCAAAGTATCGGTCCGATGTGTTTGCGTCGCAGATATGACGATCCCAACGGACCGCTGAGCTTCACAGAGTCGCCTATCCTGAGCGTGCGTTTGAGATAAGCGCTGACGCGACCGTCGGGAATCAGTCGGATGTGAAATTCCATCTGTTGATCGGTGCTCAGTCCGGCCATGGAATACGGCCGGGAATGACTCGGCGTGAATTGAATCTGTGCGTACTGCCCGGGTGAAAATTCAATCGGTTTGGCCGGCGACAGAACCAAACGCCGGATGTCGTGGGTCAGCTCTTCCATGTCCACGACCGTCGCCTTGATTATTCGAGCAGGATGCACAACGACCTCATCCGGCTCAGGGATCTCGATCGTGCACGGCTCGGTGATATATGTCTGGCACGCGAGCACGTACGAGCCATCTCCGTCAAGGGGCCGTTGTTGCTCGCTGCCGTGATCCAGGACTTCTCCTCCCAGTACCCGACAACGGCACGTTCCGCAGCGGCCGGCCATGCAGGAGTAAGACATGGGAATCTGCGCCGCTTGCAGCGCCTGCAGCAAATTGGCACCGGGCTCGACTCGGAGGATCCGATTTAAAGGCTGTACAAGGACTTCCACGTCGCAACCCGGGGCAGACAGCTCAGGTTCACGATCATCTCGATTGTTTGGCAAACAGCCAATAGAATGAATCGAATACGCAATATCACGCGCGGTGATCCGGGGGGGGACAGTGGATCTTCAAGACGTCGATTTGAACCTGCTGGTTCTGTTCAACCAGCTCATGACGGACCGGCGCGTGTCTCGCGTGGCGGAAACCCTCGGCCTGACCCAGCCGGCGGTCAGTAACTCTCTGGCGAAGCTCCGTCGTCTGTTCGCAGATGAGCTATTTCTGCGCACTTCCTCCGGCATGGTGCCCACGCCCTTCGCCGAACAGCTCGCTGAGCCGATCTCGTATGCGCTGGCGATGATTCACAGCGGTCTCAATCAGCAGACACGATTTGATCCTGCCAGCGTCGAGCGTTCAATGACCATCTGCATGACCGATATCGGGGAAATCGTGTTTCTGCCAAAGCTGTTGCAGCGCCTCGCAGCCGAGGCGCCCGGCATCAGCTTGAGCACAGTGCGTGACACCTCCGTCAATGTGCGCGATGACATGGAGGCGGGCAAGGTGGACCTGGCAATCGGCTTCCTGCCACATTTGAAGGCTGGGTTCTTTCAACGTCGACTTTTTCGCCAGCGGTACGTGTGCCTGTTCCGACGCGATCATCGACTCGACAGGAGCAAGCTCGCGCTGTCAGACTTTACTGATGCCCAGCACCTGGTGGTCGTTTCGGCCGGAACAGGTCACGGTCGAGTGGATGAGTTGTTGCGCAGGACGTGCGCCAAGAGAGTGGTTCGATTGACGGTGCCACACTTCGTCGGCATCGGGCACATCCTGCAGACTACTGACCTGGTCGCCACCGTGCCGGAAAGACTAGCGCAACATCTCGTAGAGCCCTTCGACCTCGTTTATCGGCCTCATCCGGTCCAACTTCCCGACATCACGATCAACGTGTTTTGGCATGCGAAGGCACATCGCTCGCCCGCCAGCCGCTGGCTCCGCGGCATCGTTTTCGATCTCTTCGGTGAGGAAACCAAGGAATCGCGCGGGGAGGCGAGCTCGAGCTCGCGAGCCGCGGCACGCTGATTGGGGAAAGACGGGACCGCGCGAGCCGACTCGCACGGTCCCGTTCTCGTCCGTAGATACTCTAAAATTTGTAGCTCAACCTCGCATACCACTCGGCCGGACGATTGTAATTTCCGATGATTGCACCAAAGGCGGGGATCGCGCTGCCTGAAACGATGTATCGCTTGTCTGTAATGTTTGTCCCGCCGACCGTCACGGTATATCGATCCGAGGACGAGCGATACTCCGCGCTTGCGTTGACCGTGGAGACCCCCGGGCGATTCAGAACGTAGGTCCGCTCCACGTTGTTGGTCATTGAAGACGTGTAGGTGTAGTCAGCCAGAAGGGCGACCGTTCCCCCATTGCCCATCGGGAGCTCCAGTTTCGGGCCCACATTCGCCTTTACTTTCGGAGACTTGGGTAATGGCCCACCGACGACGGCGCCCGCTTGCAGAGCATTCGGGCCGCTCACTACCGCCACTGCAGGATCAAGCGATGTGTAGTACGCATCGGTGTAACCCAAACCGATGTTCACTGTCAGAATTCGCGTTGGCCGGGCGACGATTTCCAGCTCTCCTCCCTTGATCCGTCCGTTACCGACATTGGCGATCGTCGGGGAACCGCCTACCTGATAGTTCAACTGAATACCATCGTAGTTCGTGGAGAAAATGGCGGCGTTCACCTGCAATCGGTGCTCCAGCAGGGTCGATTTCACGCCGAGCTCGTAGGTCGTTGCCTTCTCCGGATCGAAGCTACTGACGATGACTTGGGGGGTGGAATACCGCGTAGTCCATCCGCCGGTCTTGTAGCCCTTGGACCACGACGCGTACACCATAATCTGCTCAGAAGGGTGCAGCTGCACGCCCAACTTCGGCGAAAAGTTGCTGAAAGTCAGATGATTGGTTCCTGGCGGATAGATTCGCAGCGGGTTGGTATCGGTGGGGTAGTTGAGCCCCGCGCGGCAGCTCTGACCGCTTGGTAACAGTGAGTTGGGAAAGATGTCACCCTGCAGATCCGAGCAGGGTGCGCCCGCCAGCTTGTAGAACAGGCCGTTCAGTTCCTGCTGGCCACCTTCGAAGCTCTTGCTCTCGTGAGTATATCGGCCGCCGGCCGTGAATCCGAGCCACTCGAGCGGGCGCAAGTCCAGCTGACCGAAGGTTGCGTAATTGCTGGTATCCAGCCAGTTCGGACCATCAATGATGTAGAGACCTTCACCCGACATGACAAAGTCGTTGAGAAACCCGGATTCCTTGAAAAAATACGCCCCGGCCACGTAATTGAGCTTTGAGTCGAGCGCCTTGCCGATGAGCTGAAGCTCCTGACTGATCTGGTGTTGGCGCTGATCGAAGCTGTAAGTCGACATGTTGAGCGGTGAGCCGTCGCCATCCAGGCCGCTCAACCAGCGGCTGTGACGGAAGCCGGTTATGGACTTCAAGGTCAGATCGTTGTTGAGATCCAATTGAGCATTGAGTGTGAGACCCCAATTGGTCAGATGTGAAAAGTTGTTTCCGTTGGCATAACTGGTATCCGGATCGTTAGTAATGAACCGGCTGTCATACGGCAGAAGGTCATTCGACGGATTGGTGTCTGCATTTACTCCCGCGTAACCTGGTAGACGGGGTACCGGGGTAAGGGCGCCGCGGCGATTTGAGGGATATTGTGTGCCTGAGGAGCTGCAGGCATTCACCAGACCTGCGCCCTGCAGTGTGGCAGGCGGAAGACCGATGCACGCATTGTATAAGCTGGCGAAGGTGCCCGGCACGTTCTCGGTCGTTTCTAGAAGCTTCGTGGGCGCCGTGCCTGAGACATACTGATAGTCTCCGGACAGGGTCATCCGAAAAACACCGCCATCGTACTTAAGTTTTCCACGGACGGTGCGATTGCTCTCATCGCCTTCCGTTGACGGAGAATCGTATCCTGCGGCCGGATACGCCGTATAGGGACGCGAACTGTAGGCAAGCGAGTCGGGAAAGGGCAGCCGCTTCGCGTAGCCGTTGCGATCCTCCACATCGGCAGTCAGCGAAGAATAGAAGTTTCCACCCAAGGGAATGTCTACCGAGCCACGGGCTTGAAAGAGATTGAAGCTGCCGGTCGTAACATCGCCAGTGGCGCTGAACTCCTTGCCCGGGTCACGAGTAATGATGGACACGGCTCCGCCGATGGTATTGCGCCCAAACAGGGTCCCCTGCGGCCCCTTGAGGATTTCAATACGTTGCACGTCGAGCAGATCCTGGTTGGCGCCAACAGAGCGGGCCAGATAGACGCCGTCAATGTAGATACCGACGGCCGGATCGATGTTCAGCGCAAAATCACTCGCCCCGATGCCGCGGATCGATGCAGCGAGGACTGCCGTGGAGGCAGTGAACGAAACACCTGAATCGAGATTGACATTCGGCGACACGGCCGAGAGCTGGCTAACGCTGCCCACCGCGCGCTCGCGCAGTGAGTTGCCATCGAAGGCTGAGATGGCGATCGGTACCTGTTGAGCGCTTTGGGCCCGCTTTTGGGCCGTGACCACGATTTCCTGGATCCCACTGTCGTCCCTGGTCTCACCCACCTGGGAAAATGCCCAATCGCAATAGGTCAGCAGGGTGCTCAATACCAGCGCGCCGGCGACCGTTGCCTTGAAACTATTTCGGAACATGACTTCCCCCTGATGTCTGGAAAACTCGACCGCTTCTTTTCAGACGCGCCGGCATTTTTTTATCGTGTCAGGAAAATGCTTTCCAACACGACGTTTGCCTCAGCCGGGGGATAATCGACCTGCACGCGCAACCCGCCAATAAGAAATTATGAATGTGTCATATCACGGATGATGATGTTGACGGGAAAAGAGTGAGGCGCTTCTAGATGCGCTTCTAGCATGGTCCTTGTGCAGATCGGCGCGTTGCAGATGGGCGGCTCATGCGTACGTAACTCCGTCACGCGGACGTGCTGCCACACTCACAGCGACGGTGTTCCTGACTGCCTCCTGCCGGCAGATGATTATCACTGGAAGAAATGGTCCATATTCGGAGCGCTGTATCGACGGGCGCCTGCTTGAGGCGGACGATCATGCCACGGCCGACCACCTCATCGGAGGTGGGGTGCTCTGTCTTTCGGTATCAGCACCTACAGGGCGCGCCGGCGGATCTGTTCGGAGCACGCGCGAGTTGCCAATTCGACACCCGCAATACCGTCCGCGTGCCGGTCGAGCGAGGAGAGGGGGATTCCATGGGGCGAGCACTATGCAGTGCGGGTTGCGTCTGCAGCGGATATGCCGTCGCGAGCGCATGAAATTGCGCCTCGAGGCTCGTGCAACGTTCGCTCGCGAGCGGAACGCATTCTTCACACTGGCTCCGCTTCCTTACAAATCACTTTTTTTCCGCAGTCTCGATTCAGAGCTGCTCGGATCGGCTCAGGGCGCATCGCTGCCCCTGGGCCGCCGGCTCTCCTATTGATCGTGATGGTTCTTGGCGCGAGGAGTTGATATGCAAACGCAGCTGTTGATCGACAACAAATGGGCTCCGGCCTTGGGTGGCAGGACTTTTGAGAGACGGCACCCGGTCACAAATGAGGTGGTGACGACGGCCGCCGCGGCCGATGTTGCCGACGCCATCCGTGCGGCAGATTCCGCACACGCTGCATTTCAGGGCTGGCGTCACTCGACTCCCACCGAAAGGCGCCGGGTGTTGCTCGAGGCGGCTGACGCTCTGGAGGCCAGGACCCCACAGTTCATAATGGCGATGGCTGACGAGGTCGGAGCTTCTCAACTGTGGGCGGGATTCAACGTCATGTTGGCTGCGAACCTGTTTCGCGAGGCGGCCTCTCTCGCGACTCAAATTCAAGGTGAGACCATTCCGACTGACAAGCCCGGTACCCTGTCCATGACCGTACGCCAGCCGGTCGGCGTGGTATTGAGCATCGTTCCATGGAACGGCCCGGTGGTACTGGCGGCCCGAGCGATCGCCTATCCACTGGTTTGCGGAAATGCGGTCGTGTTTCGGGCATCGGAGAGCAGCCCCCGTACTCACACGCTGGTGGCGGAGGCCCTGGTCGAGGCGGGATTGCCACCAGGAGTGTTGAATCTGGTGACGAACGCACCGGATCAGGCGCCGCAGGTCATCGATGCCTTGATCGCCCACGAGGCAGTGCGGCGCATCAACTTCACGGGCTCGACTCGGGTCGGCCGAATCATCGCGCAGCAGGCAGCCCTGCACCTGAAGCGGTGTCTGTTGGAGCTGGGTGGCAAATCCCCGCTCGTAGTGCTGGCGGACGCAGACATCACTGCGGCGGTGAAGTCGGCGATCTTCGGCACTTTTCTTTATCAAGGACAGATCTGCATGTCCACCGAGCGCATCATCGTCGACGCAAGCATCGCGGACCAGTTCGTGTCTGAATTTGCCGCGCGTGCCAGGGAACTGCCCGCCGGTGATCCAAAGGTGAATGCTCAGTGTGTCATCGGCCCGATGGTGTCGAAATCCTCGGGGTCACGGCTCAATGCGCTCATAGATGATGCTTTGAGCAAGGGCGCCCGACTTGCGTGCGGTGGACGTGCCGACGGTGCGTCGATGGCCGCCACAATTGTCGATTACGTCCTGCCGACAATGAAGATCTACGACGAAGAGACCTTCGGTCCGATCACAACAATCGTTCGTGTGAACGGCGAGCAGGAGGCGGTTGCCGCGGCGAACGATACGGCTTACGGATTATCTTCGGCCGTATTCGGGCGAGACGTCACTCGCGCCTTGGCGGTGGCCATGCAGATCGACACGGGCTCGTGTCATATCAACGGATCAACTGTACAGAACGAGGCGCAAGCGCCCTATGGCGGTACCAAGGACAGTGGGTACGGTCGATTCGACGGCCGGGCTGTCATCGATGAGTTCACTGAGCTCAAGTGGATCACGATAGAACCGGCTTCACAACCGTATCCGGTCTGAGCCAACCGACCGGACGCGTAAAAATTCGAAAGAGGGGGAGTAATCAATGTCTGTTCGCACCATGAGTGTGATTGCGGGTCTCAGTATCTTCGCCGCGTGGCAAGCTGATGCTCAGGATGCGCCGGCGAGCGTCGGCGGCAACAAGGAAAATCCGGCTTCTCTCCAGGAGGTGGTGGTGACCGGCACTCGAATCGCCACCAACGGAAACAACCTGCCGACCCCGGTGACCGTCGTGACTCCGGACGTGCTGTTGCAGACCAGCCCGTCCAACATACCGGACGGTTTGAACAAGCTGCCGATTTTTGCCGACTCGCGTAACACGGCCAATCTCAACAACCCGTCCGACAATTTTACCGGCAATTACCTGAATCTGCGCGGGATCGGCATACAACGCAATCTGGTGCTGTTTGATGGTCACCGGGTGCCGCCGACCAGCTACACGGGGGCGGTGGATACCAACGTACTGCCGCAGATGTTGTTGCAGCGGGTTGATGTGGTCACCGGCGGCGCGTCGGCCGTTTACGGCTCGGACGCCGTATCGGGTGTCGTCAACTTCGTCCTCAACAAGAAGTTCGAGGGGCTGAAGGCCACTGCGCAATCCGGTGTCTCCACTCACGGTGATTCGTTTTCCTGGCGCGCGGCCGCCGCTTTTGGCACGAGCCTGATGGCTGGCAGTGGTCATTTCGAGGTCAGTTACGAGCATTTTTTCGAAAACGGCATCAGCGACAAGTTTGCCCGGGAAAACGGGCAGCGAGTCTATGCGGTGGCCGGTTCCGGTACGACCGCCGACCCGTTCCGTCTGGTGCAGGATGCCCGCAATGCGTCCATCAGTATGGCCGGTTCGATTTTCTCGGGCCCCTTCGCTGGAGATCAATTCGTGGCTCCCGGTCAGCCGGGGCCTTTCAATCACGGCACGCCCCAGGGCGGCACGCTCGAAAGCGGCGGCGACGGTTTCTACGGGGCCGGCTCATCTCTCACCGCGGGCTTGCGTACGGACCAGGCGTTCGCGCGCCTCGACTACGACTTTGCGAACAACCTGAAGTTCTTCGTCCAAGGGATGTACGCAGCCTCGCAGAACTCAAATAACTTCTACCCTTGGCTGATCTTTCCGCACACCATCGCACCCGACAATCCTTACCTGTCGGCTGCGACGCAGGCACAACTGACCGATCCGTTTGTGTTCGCGCGGGTGTGGGGCGGCGGTCCGCAGTTTGTCGTGCGCAGCAAGTCGAATAATTGGAGCGCGGCAACGGGCTTGAACGGAGAACTGGGATCCTACAATTGGAATCTGTTCCTGCAGCACGGCGTCAGCAGTACCTACAATTTTGACTCCGGCCAAACGATTCAGGGTAACCTGATTGCGGCACTCGACGCCGTCGATCAAGGCAAATTCCTCAATGGGACACCGAACGGCAACATCGTCTGCCGGGTGACACTGGCAACTCCCGGAGCGTATCCCGGGTGCGTCCCGCTCAACCCCTTCGGTACCACGGCGCAGAGCCAGGCGGCCGCACTCAATTACGTTCTGGGCAGCGAATACAACCAACCGCTGTTCAAACTCGACAATGTCGAGACAAGCATCACCGGTACCGCATTCAATGACTGGGCGGGGCCGGTGCAGGTCGCGCTGAGTGGTGAGTATCGCTGGCTGTCACTGGATGTCTCGAGTGACATTCCGGCCAGCGTCCATGCGGACTGCACGGGGTTACGTTTCGATTGCGCCCCCGGACAGTTGGGGTACATTGGAACCGCCCAAATCACTCCGATCTCGGCGAGACAGCATGTAGGTGAGGTGGCGCTCGAGACGGATGTGCCACTCGCGCGTGACCTGCCGTTTGTCCGTTCGCTGAGTTTGAATGCGGCCGCGCGCTACACGGACTATTCCACCAGCGGGTCGGTAGAAACATGGAAAGTGGGCGCCGACTGGCAGGTGACGGACAGTTTGCGATTTCGCACTACGCGCTCTCGGGATATTCGCGCACCGAGTCTCTACGAGCTCTATCAGCCGGCGTCTTTGGCGACCAGCGGGTACGTTGATCTTCACACTGGGTTCAACGGCATCATTCCCACACTGACCGCCGGCAACCCGAATCTAGTCCCCGAAGTCGCCAAGACCTTCACATTTGGAGCGGTCTTTCATCCGGAGAGCCTGCGCAACCTGAGTCTGGCCGTTGACTATTACCGGATTGAGATCGACAACGCGATTGCCTCGATCGACGGGCGCCTATCATCGATACAAAATGTGTGTGAAGCCAGTAACGGCACAAGCTCGTTTTGCGACCTGTATGTGCGCCCGTTTCCATTCTCGAATACATCGCTCGCGAACATTCCCACGCAGGTTAAGCTTCTGGCGCTCAACGCTTCCAGGATCACCACGTCGGGAATCGACACAGAGCTGAACTACACTTTTGAGCTTGGAGAGTGGGGGAGCATTTCGCTGCGTGGACTGGCCGGCTTTCAACCTCAATATACAACCATTCTGGCACCAGGGCTGACCCCGTTGTACAGCTCGGGCGTAGCTTCAACTCAGGGTCTCGGCGGAGTGCCCCGTTGGCGTGTCACGGGATTTGCGTCCTACAGTTATAAGGGATGGGCGGTGGACGTCCAGGAGCGATGGCGTTCATCGCTGAAGTGGGACACGAACAAGAATCTTGTCTACGACATCCCGGACGTCGCGTCCGTTGCATACACGGACCTCACCGTCGCGCGCACCTTCGGAAGCGACAAGACGATGCAACTCTTCCTGTCGGTTCAGAACGTGTTTGACAAGCAGCCGCCGGTTTATCTCACTTCCGGAACCTCCGGAACGCCGGCCTTCTCATTCCCTGCGGTCTCCGGCGATGATGTCATTGGGCGTTATTTTACAGCTGGAGTGCGCATCAAGCTGTGAGCTCGGTGTGATGGGGATCGTTTGGAGATCATGAAGTGGATCCAGGTATGAACGCGACTCAGCCGGTGATTGCCGCCGTGCGCGCTTCGTACATGGATCTGCTCTTGAGCGTGCCACTGGTTGCGACAGGGATAGTGGTGACGGGTTCAATCTTCTACCTCCTGGTGGTCAGGCCCCGTATGTCTGACCGGTCCGCGCGCGGATGGATTGGTTATCTCTTTCCGACGGAGAACTACACCAGTTCATCCGCGCGAGTGGACGTGTGGGTATGGTTCATCAATGGATTGCTGTTCATACCGATTCTGGAGGCAGCTATTGCCATCGGCGGATTGATCGCCGGCGTCGGATTCGATGGTGCATTGGTCAAGCTGTTCGGGCCGGTCGGGTATCGCCTCGAGGCAGCCTGGTTGGTCGCGGGGATGCAGTTCACGGGGTTCTACTTCGGCTTCGGGTTGGGGCAGTACATCGGGCACCTTTCTTTTCACAAGGTGCCGGTTTTGTGGGCGATTCACCGCGCTCATCACTCGGCTGAATCCGCGAACCTGTTTGCGTTCCTGCGCACCCATCCCATCGAGGTGTTTGTATGCGGCATTTTTCGTGCCCTCATGAGCGCCGGCGGAATCGGACTCGCGATCTACGTTACGAATGGCAAGCTGCTGCCAGAAACCGCCGCGTTGATCGTCTGGTACAACATACTGTATGTGTTGGCGGGATTTCGGTCATTGGACCATACGCACATTCCGCTATCGTACGGGAAGGTGCTCGACATACTCGTCGGTTCGCCTGTGCTGCACCAAGTACATCACAGTGCCGAACTGCGTCACCGGGACGTCAACATGGCCGGCGCCGGATACATCTACGACTGGCTCTTCGGAACGCTCTATCTACCCGAAAAAGGCGAATCGTGGCGGTGGGGACTGCGCGAGGAGGAGTTGGGGGCGCACAATCCGCATCAGCGCGTCCGCGACTTCTTCTTCGAGCCGTGGTATGCGATGCGCGCCGAGCTTCGTAACCGGGGAAAGGCGGACCTGAACGTAGATGCTCGTGCGTAAAGTGGTCTCCATCATCTGCGGAGCTTCGCTGACCTTAGCACTCCTCACGTGTCCCAAATCTTCCTCTGCCGCGAACCCCCCGCCTTTGTTCCGTGCGGGTGCAGCTAAGATCGACATCACGCCGCCCGCGAATGCTCTAAATGCTGGGGATTCGATCAGGGATCACTTGTATGTCAGGGCGGTCGTTGTCAGCAACGGAATGAGCTGCGCCGTATTGATCAGTGCGGATCAAGGAGGAATCGCCACCGAAACCAGTGAGGATGCCGTGCGGCGGGCTTCGAAAGGCACCCGAGCCCTGCGCCGTACCCCGACCGGGTCTCGGCAGGTTGTGCTCGATTCTCCAGGTGCGTCGCCCCGAGCCGTCTGTGTACATCACATACGCGGTGTATTGACCCCACGGATTCTGTGCCTGAAAGCCCGTGCCGCGAGGGAAGCCATTTTCGTCCCGAGCTTCGGCGGTAAAGCTCGGTGCCAACTGGAAGGAGGCAAGGTCTGCGGTCCGCGTTTCAGCAGCGCGCGCCCGGGCGCCACATACTGCTATCAGAATGCATGCTGTTAGGGACCGTCGTAGGCAAATCCATGGATCTCTGCGCTTCTCGTACATGGGGCTTCCTCAAGCACGGATGTTCTAGAAGAGGCTCAGCTGTCCACCCCGGCGGACATATTCGTGGAACAGCTGCGACTGTTGGCGAGTCAAGGCAGCTCGCGACTCGAATCGCTGACCGAGTTCCATGATTCGACCCTTTCGGTCGCACTTGGGCCAGGCAGCAAGACCAGGTCCATTCGGATTGCCGGTTGTCACGAAGTTCACCCAATACCGCCCCATCGTGTTGGCAATTTCGCCGTCGTCTGCCGCGAATGGACGATCGGGCGACTTGTCGAGTGTATTGAAGACGTACGGAATCTCGCTGGAATGAAAAACCCCGTAACGGGCGCTGTCCGTCCCCGGTTCGGGATGGCTATAGAGGTAACAGTACACCGGGAATTTGCCGGTTTGATTGCGTTGCTCCGTCCAGAGCAGCATTGCGGCGATACCTCGATCCCGGCTGAGCTGCGGGCCGGCCGATTCAGCCCGGTCCGGAGGATAAATCGCCTCGAACATGCGCCAGTCTTTGCCGTAGCGCTTTTCGAGCGCTGTTCGAAACTCTGCCGGATCAAGGATCCGGTAGTCGGGGCTAAGCGCGCTGCCTTCGTCGTTGGTCAGGCCGGTCAGCATTGGAGTGTCATTGAAGTGTCCGGATCTGGCTGCGGAATCGGGATCCGTCGGCAGAAGTACACCGTCGGCGTACGGTGTGAAACTTCGCCCACCGAACATTTCTCCGTGCGAGAATTTTCTAAGTGCTTCGCTCAGCTGAATCGTCGACAACTTGCGCAGTCCAGAGATCGATTTCACGCCAGCTGCCTGCGCGAATTGGACACCGTTGTGTTCCGCGGTGCTCGATGACGGCAGGGGAATGCCCATGCCTGAGCCACTTTGCGCGATCGACTGCTGGAATAGTCCGCGCGCCAGCGGCGATAGAATCAGATCATGGACCGAGGCGGCACCCGCGGATTGTCCGGCGATGGTCACATGTGCAGGGTCTCCGCCGAATACCGTGACGTTCTTCTGAATCCAACGCAAGGCCGCGATCTGGTCGCGCAGGCCGAAATTTCCGGTCCCTTCCGGCCCGGCGTCTGACCTCAGCTCAGGGTGCGCGAGGAATCCATAGACTCCGACCCTGTAATTCGCCGAGACGACCACGAGGCCGCGTGCTGCGAGCGATGCGCCATCATAGATGGGTACCGAACTGGAACCTTGGTTGAATCCGCCGCCGTGTATCCAGAACAGTACCGGAAGCCGGCCTGCAGCCGTCTTTGCCGGCGTCCAGACGTTGAGGTACAGGCAGTCTTCGTCAACCGGTCCGCTCACCCAATACTCTGCGGTCCAGGGGCCCAGGCCATGGTCTGCGGGGACGCGCTCCTGTGTGCAGCTTGCGCCGAAGCGATCCGCTTTGCGAACGCCCGCCCATCGCGCGGGTGGCTGTGGCGGTCTCCAACGCAGGTCTCCAAGAGGCGGTGCTGCAAAGGGGATTCCCAGAAAGGCAGACACTGTCCTGGATGACGAGCCCTGCACGACCCCTTCCTCGAGCTGAACTCGAGGGGGCAGGGCGTAAAGGTGTGGCGAAACAAACATCGCCGCGAACAGGCACGCGATCTGACGTACGTTGATGTTCATCAAACGACTTCCCTCCAATCTCCTCGCAGGGTGAGCTGAGCTTTAATCGGCAGCTTTCGCATCCCGCAGGATAAAGAATCCGTCGGCATAAGGCGCGATGGTCATCGGGCCAAATTGGGTTCCCCCAGGGTCAGTACGCAGCTTATCCGGCCGTTTTTACGATCCCGTTCATCGATATCATTAGAATTGATGTTGTTTATTACTCGAAGTCGCTTGGCGGGTTCCTCGCCCCGCCTCGATAATCGGTTGTGCCGCTCTTGGCGGAATTGGTGGCGCAGTCGAATTGCGTGCGGCGCGTGCGCTGCACCCCGATACCGCACACAAACGGCGGGGGGGGAATCGAATGTCTGGAATCGCGGCTTCGCTGACACAGGCTGCTGTCATTGCCGTTGGATGTTGCAGTATTGTTTGCGCGGCGTCGCCCGATTTGTCCAGGCTGGACCCTGATTCCAGGGCGGCGGCGGTCGAGGGGAAAATGACCGATGCGGAGCGCATTCAGCTCTTGCACGGCGTGATGGCGGTGCCATTTCCTGGACTGTCGCCTCCGCCGGCCGGTGTCAAACCCACAGCCGGATATGTGCGTGGCATTCCCCGCCTGGGCATCCCCGATCTGCTCGAAACCGATGCGAGCTTGGGGATTGCAAATCCATTTCAATCGAGGCCAGGCGACGTGGCTACCGGCATGCCTTCAGGGCTGGCACTCGCATCGAGTTTCGACCCTGAGCTCGCGCGGCTGGTGGGTGCCACCATCGGCGCAGAGGTACGGGCGAAAGGATTCAATGTGCTGCTGGGGGGAGGGGTCAATCTCGCTCGCGATCCGCGCAACGGCCGGAACTTCGAGTATCTCGGCGAAGACAGCTTGCTCGCGGGATCCTTGGGTGGGGCCGCAATCGCCGGCACACAATCACAAGGAGTGATCTCGACGGTCAAACACTTCGCCTTGAATGACCAAGAGACTCTTCGGCAGAGTCTGGACGCTCGGATCGACGAAGCGGCCTTGCGTGAATCCGACCTGCTGGCATTCGAAATTGCCATCGAAATCGGCCGCCCTGGCTCAGTCATGTGCGCGTACAACAAGGTCAACGGCGAGTACTCCTGCGGAAACGATTGGCTCCTCAACGACGTTCTCAAGAAGGACTGGGCATACAAAGGATGGGTCATGTCGGACTGGGGCGCTGTTCGTGATCTGAGCTTTCTGACCAAAGGCCTGGATCAGCAGTCCGGCGAGCAACTGGACGCGCGCGCCTGGTTCGGGGCGCCGTTGGCACGGGAACTTGCTGCTGGAAACATCTCTCGCCGACAGGTGTCCGGTGCCGTCCGCCGGATTCTGCGATCCATCTACGCCATCGGGGCTGACCGCGCGTCTGTGGAATCATCCACTGATTACGAGGCCCACGCCGTAGTAGCCAGGAAGGCCGCGCAAGAGGGCCTCGTGCTTCTCAAGAACGACGGTATTCTTCCAATATACGCACCCAAACGCGTGTTGGTGGTGGGCGGTCATGCTGATATCGGTGTGTTGTCAGGCGGTGGTTCGAGCCAGGTCATGCCGTATGGTGGTTCACCGACCTTCATTCCGGTGGGTGGCAGGGGTTTGCTGGCACCATTCAGCAGGCAACTTTTCATGCCTTCGCCGCCGCTCGCGGCGCTCAAGCGAGCGTTGCCCAACAGTACGGTCGAGTTTGACAGCGGCTATGACGTGGACTCCGCCGCTGCAGGTGCGGCTCATTCTGACATGGCTATTGTCTTTGCGACCCAGTGGCAGACCGAGGGAGATGATCATGCCTCGATGAATCTACCGGAAGGCCAGGATGCACTGATTACGGCGGTCGCCAAAGCCAACCCGAACACGGTTGTCGTTCTGGAGACCGGCAATCCGGTGAAAATGCCCTGGCTGCACGCTGTAAAGGCCGTTCTGGAAAGCTGGTATCCCGGACAAGCCGGAGGCGTCGCAATTGCCGAGGTGATCACCGGGACAGTCAATCCCTCCGGGCATCTCCCCATTTCATTTCCGGAAGACGAGGCTCAGTTGCCCCGGCCGCGCATTCCAGGACTTGGCCTGAAAGAACACACGGAAAGTACCGTGGACTACACCGAAGGTTCGGACGTCGGATACCGGTGGTATGCGGCAAAGCAGTTGCAGCCGCTGTTTCCATTTGGGTTTGGACTGAGTTACACCTCGTTCGAGCTGGGCGGCCTTACTGTGCAATCAAAAAAGCCGCTCACGGTGCGCTTTACCGTGCAGAACACGGGCGGCCGGGCGGGCGCAACCGTCCCGCAACTTTATCTCGTTAATGCGGTGGGCCATCCAACTCAGCGTCTCATTGGTTTCGAACGTATCAATCTCGATGCAGGCTCAAAGCGCTTTGTCGAGATGGTTGTGGACCCGCGTTTTCTCGCGCGATGGCAGACGCGGTCGAAGCGTTGGCTGCTAGAACCAGGACAGTATTCTCTCGCTGTGGGTACTTCGGCTGCAGAATTGGGGGTGACGACTTCACTGGATCTGGACCGCCAGGAGATTCGGCCGTGAATTGGCCGCCACAGGCGGCACAGTGTCAGTTACGACAACTATCGCTCGATCTAGTCGTGCGCAGGTTTAAGAAACCGGACAATTAATGTCTTAAGGTGCTCGTGGGCACCTTCTTGACTGAGCTTCGGATCGCGAATCCCCATCGCTTTGGCTCCATCGATCGCACTGATCAAGACGGCCGCGGCCAGATCAGGATCGAGAGTGCGATCGACATGCCCGCTGTCTTGGCCCTTTCTCAAGTAAGCCGCGAACCGGGAGCGCATTGCACGGTTGCTGTCGCGCAGGATTTTCGCGATCGAGGGACTGTGTCCGGCCTCGGCCAGCATGTCGAACAGTAGAAAATGAGTCGCATCTCTCCGCTGTACCCGGGTGCTCTCGATCTTCGAGATCAACGTGGCAATCGGATCGGCTTCGGGAGACAGCAGCTCCAGCTGCATATCCGCCTCTGCCACGGCGGCTTGGGTCATCGCCCTGACGATCGCTTCCTTGTTCTCGAAATAGTGATACAGGTGCCCGGGGCTGATATTCGCCTCCTTGCAGATGCCCGCAATACTGGCGCCTCGGAAGCCGTCGCGCGAAAAGCAGCGCCCAGCGGCCGCGAGTATCTCCCGCCGCCGCTCGTCATGTTTCCGTGGGTCTACTTTGCGCAAGGCCTTCGCTCATAACTAGAACAATCATTCTATCTTAAGTTGACGATACGGTTATGTCACCGGTCTGCGATGCATTCGCAGTTGAAGCGGACGCTGCTGAAGAAAGTAACTGGAACATTGCGCTCGGAGCAGGCGCGGTAAGTCTCCCAAAGTACCCGGGCAGCCGGGCGATGAGGGCAGAACCGTTGCTGTTGATCAGCATTCGCTACGGGCACAACTGCAGCAGATAAATTCGCAGCATCCGTTCCAGCGGCACCGGTGGCCGGCCACCTTCGCCGTTACCGCCCTTGAGAACAGAGTCGCCTTAGACCAGGCACGGGAAATAGACGGACAGTCCAACTCAGCCGGGGACTTGCGCCAGTAACCACTCCTTGAACAATTGAATGCTTCGATTTCGCCCGGCGCCATTTGCATGGGTGATGTAGTAGGCGTTTTCGTTGCGCAAAGAAACATCGTACGGACAAACCAGGCGCCCGCTGACGAGTTCTTCAACCGCCAGGAACCGAGGCAAGAGAGCCAGTCCCATTCCAGCCGCAGCCGCCTCGATCACCATGAAAAAATGTTCAAATCCAGGGGAGAGGCTCATATCGGGGGGAGGCAGACCCAGAGTGGTGAAATAGTTGTGCCAGCCTTGGACGCGTGTGGTGTGTTGCAACAGGCGGTGTGCACTCAGGTCTTTGGGACCCGTCAAGGCGGGACCGCGCTCGAGGAGTGCCGGACTACAGTAAACCGCCACATCTTCGTGCATGAATAAAGTGGCTTCCGTATGGGGCCATTGACCCGAGCCATAAAGAATCCCGATATCGACACCGCTGACAGCAAAGTCCAACGAGACCTCGTGCGTAATGATGTCAATCAAAATGTCCGGGTGGCGTTGTTGAAAGTTGTGCAGGCGCGGCACCAACCAACGCATGGCAAAAGTCGGCAACACAGTGACGCGCAGCACACCACCTCGTTCGAGTCGCCGGATCGAGCGGGTGGCTGCGGCAATGCTGTCCAGGGCTTGCGAAATGTGGGGCTGATAGGCCGCACCGGCAGGTGTCAACTCCAGCGTGCGGCCGATTCGACGAAACAGCGCTATTCCCAACTCGGCCTCCAGCGCCTGCACCATGCGGCTCACCGCCCCTTGCGTAACAGATAGCTCCCGTGCCGCCAGCGTGAAGCTCAAATGGCGCGCAGCCGCCTCAAAGCTTCGCACCGCGTTGAGCGAGGGTAGCCGCCGCTCTGTGACGGTCGACATTTGCATGAGTTAATCTCATTTCAATGAAGAAATTATGGTTTGGGAAAAGCAATGTATTGATCTAAAAATACGCCTTAATCAACTTAAGTACAGGAAAATCTCCCTGTATTCAGATGAGAAAAATTAATCCATTTCATGTTGCGTTTCCAGTCACCGATCTGGCTCTGGCACGGCAGTTTTACGGCACGGTACTCGGTTGTGAAGAAGGTCGATCCAGTGCGCAGTGGATTGACTTCAACCTGTTTGGCCACCAGATCGTGACCCACCTGGTCCCGGAGCTTGATACCCCACATCACAACCCGGTGGACGGCCACCAGGTTCCGGTCCCGCATTTCGGTGTTGTGCTGGACTGGGATGAATTCCACGCGTTTGCTGCGAGCATCAAAGCGGGTGGTATCTCCTTTGTAATTGATCCCCATATCCGATTCAAAGGCCTGGCGGGTGAACAGGCCACCATGTTCTTCAGGGATCCAGCAGGCAATGCTTTGGAGTTCAAAGCCTTTGCCGATCCGACACAGCTTTTCGCCAAGTAAGCACGATCCATCAACCCACGGCACAACAACCCGGACTCGAGGAACATCCATGGCCACCACCTCCGCTGGCACGTCCCAGCAAGATCTTCTGACCGTTGGCCTGGCCCAGATAACACCCATCTGGCTGAACCGCGCAGCCACCCTGGTCAAGATCATTGACTACATCGAACGCGCTGCGACCCAGAATTGCGCTTTCGTTACCTTTGGCGAAGCGCTGTTGCCGGGCTATCCCTTCTGGCTGGAACTCAGTGACGGTGCGCGTTTTAACTCACCGGTACAAAAAGATATTCATGCGCACTACCTGGAGCAATCGGTGCAGATTGAGGCCGGACACTTGGACGGCGTCTGCGCCGTCGCTTCAAAACACGGTATCGCGGTGATGTTGGGATGCATTGAACGTCCCAAAGACCGTGGTGGCTACAGCGTGTACTGCTCACGCGTCTTTATCGGTGCAGACGGCGTAATCGGCTCGGTACATCGTAAGCTGGTACCAACCTATGAAGAGCGATTAGCTTGGTCAGCTGGTGACGGCCACGGCCTGCAGGTGCATCCAGTTGGTACCTTTGCCGTAGGTGGACTCAACTGTTTTGAGAACTGGATGCCTCTTTCTCGTGCGGCCTTGTACGCGCAGGGCGAGGATTTGCACGTAGCCCTGTGGCCAGGAAATCTGCGCAATACCGATGACATCACTCGCTTCATCGCCAAAGAGGGGCGCTGTTTTACCATTTCAGTGTCGGCCATGATGCGTCGAGAAGATTTCCCGACTACAACGCCTCACCTGGACAAGATATTGGCGACCTGCCCCGAAGTGCTGGCCAATGGCGGCTCATGCATTGCCGCACCCGATGGCGAGTGGCTGCTGCCGCCACAAGTGGGGAAAGAGGGGTTGTTCGTTGCCACTCTGGATCAACGCCAAGTACGCCGCGAACGGCAGATCATGGACCCAGCCGGCCACTATTCTCGGCCTGACGTGACTCGCTTAGTAGTCAACCGCGAGAGGCAATCGATCATCTCGTACGAAGATTGAGCCTCTCCGCGGTCAAACAATAATAAGGCAAGTAAAGGAGATGATCCGGTGAAAAAGAGTAGCTTATTGTCAACGCTGGCCGCATTTCTCGGGATATGCGCCACGGTGTCTGGTCCCGGGATCGCCTGTGCCCAGGACTCCAATCAGACTGTTGGGGCTGGCGGCGGTCCGGCGGAGATTGTGGTCACGGCGCAGAAGTACAAGTCGACCATCCAGAACACGCCGATCAGCATGTCCGCGCTGAGCGGCGACCAACTCGTGGCCGCCGGTATCACGAGCGTTACCGAAGTCGCGCACGACGTCCCGGGCCTCTCCATGCGTTCGGCGGGACCCGGCCTCACCGAGTTCGAGGCGCGCGGCCTCGCCTCGACCGGCGGTGCCTCGCCCACGGTCGGCTTCTATCTCGACGAAGTGCCGCTCTCGCCGCCGGCGCTGTCGCAGTCCGGCAAAGTCGTCATCGATCCTAACTTGTACGACGTCGCTCGCGTCGAAGTGCTGCGCGGGCCGCAGGGCACGCTGTATGGCTCGGGATCGATGGGCGGCACGATCAAAATCGTCAGCAACCAGCCAAAGCTCGGCGAGTTCGAGGGCAGTGCGCAGGCAACCGGCTCCTACACCGACGGCGGCGGCGCCAACGGCGGCGCCAACCTCATGCTCAACCTGCCGCTCGGCGACGTGCTTGCCGTGCGCATCGTCGGCACCGATCTCTACCGCAGCGGCTGGATCGACCGCGTCGTGGTGAATCCCTTCCCTGCGGACGGGGCGACGCGCGGAAATGTGGTTACGGCGCCGGTGCAGAGTGTCGCGAGCGACGTCAACACGGAACGACTCACCAGCGGACGCATCAGCGTGCTCTACAAACCGAACGAGGATTTGTCGATCGTCGCGATGGCCATGGAACAGAACCTGGAGATGGGTGGCTACGACTTGATCGACAGCCCTCCGGGTCTGCCGCACATGGCGCACTACGAGGCGTTCAATACGCCCGAACCGGTCAACGACCGGGTGCACATCTACAGCCTTACCTTTACCGGCAACCTCGGCTTTGCGGAACTGACGAGCGCGACCTCGTACTGGGACCGCCTGGCGGTGCAGACCCAGGATGCGGCCGAGTCGATATACACGACGCTAGCCGGCGCGGTGCCGCTCCTGGCGGTGCCGTACTCCGAGACCGATCCGTCACATCAGTTCAGCCAGGAGGTCCGGCTGAGCTCGATCGGCAGCGGAGCGCTGCACTGGACGGTCGGCGCGTTCTACAACGACATGAAGTCGGACTGGGATGAGTACGCCGCCAATCCGGGCAATACCGGCGCTCCGGGCGGAGTCTATTTCCAGACGTACAATCCGTACAACATCAAGCAAACGGCTCTGTTCGCCGACGGGTCGTACAAGTTCACCGACGCGCTGACGCTATCGGCCGGAGTGCGCTGGTACCACTACGACAGCACCATCCATGTCTCGGAGTGGGGCGCGGAGACCCCGAACCCGACGCGCCCCGACTCGCCGTCCCTCACCGAGGCCTCGGACAAGGGCTTCAATCCGCGCATCAACCTGTCGTACGAGCCGAACGGGAATCTCAACACCTACATCACGGCGGCGAAAGGATTCCGTCCGGGCGGCGCCAACATCCTGATTCCGCCGCCGAACCAGTCGCCCTACTGTGTCGCAGGTTCGCCCGAGTCGTTCGGACCCGACTCCGTCTGGAACTACGAGATCGGCGAGAAGGCGAAGCTGTTCGACAACCGGGTGTCGATCAACAGCGATTTTTACTACATCAAGTGGAGCGGCATTCAGCAGAGTGTGCCGCTTGCGTGCGGCTACGTGTACAACACGAACGCCGGCGATGGCCGCTCGTATGGCCCGGAGCTCGAAGTGACGGCCAGGCTTACGGATGCGTGGACCGTTGCGGCGAATGGCGCGATTACGAACGCCGAGATCACTCATCCCACTGCCGCGTATGCGAGCTCGCTCTATGGCGCCAACGGCCAGCCCTACTGTCCGGCGAACGGCAATTGCACGATCCCGCTCCTCAACGTGCCGCACCAGACGGCTGCCCTGTCGATCGTGTACTCGACCGACGTCGGCGATGGCTACCGCCTCACGGCACGCGCGAGCGACACGTACACGGGTTTTGCGACGGACGCGGCCTACTACTTCGGCGTACACCTGCCGCCTTACGCCATCTTGGCTGCGCGCGTCACGCTATCGCACGGGGCGTGGTCTGCACAGCTTTTCGTTGACAACCTGACCAACAAGGCGGCACTGATGACCGCGAACAACACGCAGTTCCAATTCAACATTCCGCAGCTCATTCGCTACACGGTCAACCAGCCGCGGACCATCGGTACCCAGATCAACTTTAAATTTTGAGAGACAAACTGATTTGGCCGCGATCCGCCGGTCGAACAGCCCGACGGGAAGTGGCCGCCAACTTAAAGAGGGGAGAGTCGAGTGAACAAGATACGAGCCGCAACGATCAGCGCGTTGTCCGCGGTTCTCTATGCGACACCAGGCTTTTCCGACCCGGTCAAGACACCCAACCTGAATGAGACCTACGCGACGCTGACGTCGAAACGATTCGTCGACCTCACACACACCTTTGGCCCCAAGACACCGCACTGGAAGGGGTTCGGCGAGGAGACCGTAACGACGCTGTATACGATCAAGAAGGACGGCTTCAATGTCCAGCAGTTTACCCACGTCGGACAATGGGGCACGCACATCGATGCGCCCGCGCACTTCCACGAAGGGCTGCGCACCGTCGACCAGATTCCGATCAAGGAAATGGTGCTGCCGCTCGTTGTAATCGACGTGCATGCAAAGGTTGCCACGAACCCGGACTACACGCTGACGCTCGACGACGTGCGTGCCTGGGAGACAAAGCACGGCCGCATTCCGGAGCACGCATTCGTCGCGATGCGAACTGACTGGTCAAAGCGCTGGCCCAACGATGCGGCTATGCAGAACCGCGACGCCGCAGGCGTGGCCCACTACCCAGGTTGGAGCAAGGATGTTTTGAAGCTCTTATATGAGGATCGCAAGATCACGGCATCGGGTTCCCTGCACGTTTGATTGCAATCTTCCCATGAGTTGCGCGCGCGCCGCCGAGCCATCGATATGAGTAGTCGACGCTGGTCATCACTGCTGGCCCACAACGACAGGTTTGAAGTTCTTGGGACGGACAATGCACCAGGCCAGGAGGTCGGCCGGGCGGCTGGCAACATCAACCGACTTATGCGCGGCGACAAGCTTGTGGGAAGGCCCGTCGATTTCTCGCATGGAGACGTCGACGCCTTCACACCGACGCCGGGTGCGTTCGAGCGGTTTTGCGAAGCTGTGGAGGCAGGGGGTCGGCAGGCCTACACGGAGTACCGCGGTTCGGAAGATATTCGCGACGAGTTGGCCAAGAGGCTTGCGGCATTCACTGGAGCGCCCGTAGGGGCCGAGCAAGGCACGATCATAACGCCTGGGACGCAAGGAGCCTTGTTCCTTGCCGTTGCAGCCCTTGTGGACCACGGCGACAAGGTGGCGATCGTGCAGCCCGACTATTTCGCCAATCGCAAGCTCGTCCAGTTCTTCGGTGGGCAGATTCTGCCGGTAAGGCTGGATTATCTGAGCGGCTCGACGGACGCGGGCCTCGATCTCGCGCAACTGCGCGCAGCCTTCGAAGCCGGCGCCAAGGTCTTCCTGTTCTCTAATCCGAACAATCCGACCGGCGCGGTCTATTCCGCGCGCGAGATCGAGGCGGTGGCTGAGTTCACCCGCGCTTTCGATGTGACAATCATTGCAGACCAACTCTACTCCCGGCTTCTCTACACAGGAGGGAGCTACACGCACATCCGTGCCCAGGACATTCCCGAAGAACGTGTTGTTACCATCATGGGCCCGTCAAAGACGGAGTCGCTGAGCGGGTATCGGCTCGGCTTCGCCTTCGGCTCGAGGCCGGTCATTGAGCGCATGGAGAAACTCCAGGCGATCGTCTCGCTGCGCGCCGCCGGTTACAACCAGGCCGTCCTTCGCACTTGGTTTAGTGAGCCGGCCGGTTGGATGGAGGAGCGCATCCGGTTGCATCAAGGTATCCGAGACGACCTTCTCGATATCTTCCATGCCGGAGGGCTGCGGACCCGAACCCCGCAAGCCGGGAGCTACCTCTTCCCGACTCTGCCGCCACTTGCCGTCAACCCTCAGGATTTCGTCGGTCTCCTCCGGCACCAGGCCAACGTCATCGTAACGCCAGGTTCCGAGTTCGGGCCGCATCCTGACAGCATCCGCCTGAACTTCTCCCAAGACCATGCCGCGACAGTCGCCGCCGGGCGGCGCATTGTTGAAATGGTCGAGCGCTATAGCAAGTAGCCCGCGATGAACAATCAAACCTCCATCCCCCCACAGGGACATTATGTTCCCGCCAGGCGGCACGGTGACCTGGTCTACGTATCGGGAATGACGCCGCGGCGGAACGGAACGCTTCTTCACAGGGGGCAGGTCGAACTCGACGTTCCGCTGGAGACCTATCGTGAGGCCGTTGAGGTCGCAACGGAGAACGCGATCCAAGCGGCTTCAACACAGCTTGAACTCAACGAGCAGATCATCTCAGTACTGTCGCTGACGGTCTATGTGAATGCACCGTCAGGTTACACGCGACATTCGCAAATCGCCGACCTGGCTTCGCGGCACATCGAACAACGCATCGTCGGAGGCGGCCTTCCCGCCCGGGTGGCGATCGGCGTCGCCTCCTTGCCCGGCGATGCTTCCGTGGAAATTTCCCTGACAGCCGTCGTCAATGCGCGCAAAGGAGACGGCCAAACGTGAATCTTAGAATCAAATCACTTGAACAGATCCTCGCCACAGCTGCAGGCAAGAGCCTGCATCGCTCACTCGGTGCCTTGCAGCTGATGATGCTCGGGGTCGGTGCGATCATCGGCACCGGCATCTTCGTGCTGACGGCCGAGGCGGCCCAGAAAGCTGGACCGGCGATGATGATCTCCTTTGTCATCGCCGGCTTCGTCTGCGCGGTGGCGGCCCTGTGCTACGCCGAGATGGCCTCCATGATCCCGGTGTCCGGATCGGCCTACATCTATACCTACGCGATCATGGGTGAGGCGATTGCCTGGATCGTGGGCTGGGCGCTGATCCTCGAGTACGCGATCTCCGCCAGCACCGTGGCCGTGGGTTGGTCCGGCTACATGGTGGGGCTCCTGCGGCACCTGCATCAGCTGCTGCCGTTCCTACCGGACCTCATCGTTCCGGCGCAATGGGTCAACGGCCCCTGGAACGGGGGCCTCATCAATGTCCCCGCCCTGCTGATCTCGCTGCTGATCGCCTGGCTGCTGGTGATGGGTACCAAGGAGAGCGCCCGTGTGAACGCGGTCCTGGTCAGTATCAAGATCGTGGCCGTCGGAGCCTTCATCCTGCTCTCCGTGCCAGTCATGCACGCTGAGAACTTCCATCCCTTCGCGCCCAACGGCTATATCGGCAAGCTCGGGGTCGGTGCAGCGGCCGCGTCCATTTTCTTCGCCTACGTGGGCTTCGACGCGGTGTCCACAGCTGCCGAGGAGACGCGCAACCCTCACCGCAACATCCCGATCGGCCTGCTCGGATCGCTGGCCATCTGCACGGTGTGCTATTTGCTGGTCGCGATGGGCGCGATTGGTTCTGTGGGTGCCCAACCGGTTGTGGGCAGCGCCGGACAGGCCCTCAGTGCCGGCAGCATGGAGCTGGCCGCCGCCTGCCGTGGTTTGCACCAGCTCGCGTGCAGCAATGAACCGCTGGCCTATGTGCTGCGCCAGATCCACTGGCCGCAGATCGGCAATCTGCTCGGTCTAGCCGCGGGTCTCGCGCTGCCAACCGTGATCCTGACGATGATGTTTGGGCAGACCCGCATTTTCTTCGCGATGGCCCGTGACGGCCTGCTGCCGAGCGTATTTGCCACGCTGCACCCAAAGTACAAGACACCGCATGTGGTGACCGTTTGCACCGGCGTCTTTGTGGCCTTTTTTGCCGCTCTGTTCCCGGTGGGCAAGCTCGCCGATATCGCCAACACCGGCACCTTGTGCGCGTTCTTCGTCGTGGCGCTGGGCGTGTTGATCCTGCGCCTGCGCGATCCGGAACGGCGACGCACCTTTCGTGCGCCGCTCCTCTGGGTTGTCGGCCCGCTGGCCATCTTTGGCTGCCTGTTCCTCTTTTCGCAGCTCTCCACTTACACCGAGCTGCTGTTCGTCAGCTGGACCCTTGCCGGCATTCTCGTCTATGTCGCTTACGGGTATCGTCGCAGCCACCTCGCCCGCTATACCGCGAAGAGCCCATGACGTGTTGTGGTCCGCAATAACTCGGTCACACGCCGGCAGGTGTCAGCGAGTATTCGTGATGTAGTCCACCCAAGATTGATGCAGCTCGAACGGCATACGATTCTCCGCGACGATGTCGCGAAGATTGCGCCGGGGCTTTCGTGACATGCGGCGAGTCTGGAATGCCGGGGCCTAGCGACATATGTGGGCGCTCGCCGTTGTAATTACGAATCCACGATTTCAAAATGCGCCGTAGATGGGACTCAGACAGGGGGATCAACCAATCCAGGCACTCGCGACGGATGGTCCGGATAACGCGTTCGCAGACCGCATTCGCCAGAGGGCTGCGTGGCGGCGATTTCAACACGGTGACTCCGAGCCGTCCGATCGACTCGTCGAGGTGTTTGGAGAAAATGCTATCGCGATCGTGAGCAGATATTCGTATCGCTCTTCGAGCCCGACCGCTTCACGTAACTGTTGCAGTGTCCAAGCGGCACTGGGATGGGCGGTGACGTTAAAATGGATCAAGCGTCGGCTGCGGTGTTCAATGACCACAAACACATACAGCAGACGAAAGGTCGCGGTCACGGCCACGAAGAAATCGCAGGCAATGATTCCCTGAGCGTGCAGGCGTAGGAAGGTGGACCAGCGCGATGTGATGTTAGCAAGCGTGATGAGCGCCTCGGTGGACTCGTAACGCTCAGGTGTTCTCGCGCACCGGGCCCGAAGCAGACACTGCTTCGGATTTGCAAGCGGGGACGGCGTGCTAACTCCCGCGGACGCCCTTCACCTTGGCTGTGCCAAACACGCCAAGCTTGGCCGCGCCCACCATCTCGTCGCCAGTGACGGCAACATCGAAGCTCAAGGTCAGCGCCATGGGCTTGGTGACGTCCATCTGCCAGGACCAGTCATCGCCTTTGATCTTTCCGTTCTTGACCATCAGGACGCCCGTGGGGCTATCGACACGGCCGCTCAGGCGCGCGCCATCCCGCACAAGTTGCGCCTTGAGCTCTTGCGGGCCGGCTGGCGTTTGCATCGTTAGAGCCCAGATTTCAGCGCCTTCGAGAGGCACCGCTTCCGGCGCTGCTTTCGGTTTGCGCGCGACGCGGTTGGCCCCCGGCACATAAGCCGGCATCGTATCCCAGCCGCGCGTGGTGGAACTCGGGGACAGTTTCGCGTGGGTCATGTCAACATCCCACTCGGGGAAACGCGTCAGGATTTCGTCAAGCGCCACACGCCCCTCGATGCGCGCCAGCGCGTTGCCGAGGCAGTTGTGGAAGCCAAATCCGAATGTGAGGTGCGGCAGGCGTTCGCGTTGAATATTGAATGCATCGCCGTTTACGAATTTGCGTTCATCTCGGTTTGCGGCGCCCACCAGCGCGAGCATCGAAGCGCCGGCAGGAATTTTCACTCCGTGAATCTCAACGTCCTTCGCGACATAGCGCGCAACCGATGGACCTGGCGGCTCGTAGCGCAGGATTTCTTCGATGCTTTGATTGATCAGGCTGCGGTTTTCATGGATTTGCCGCCTTTGATCGGGGTGCTCGGCCAAGAGCTTTCCGGTCCAGCCAAGCAGCCGGTTGGTGGTCTCGTTGCCGGCGCCGGCCAGGATGTTCACGAAGACCAGTATTTCCGTGCGCGACAGTGTCCGGGTCTTTCCTGTTTGATCGACGAACTCGGCGCGGAGAAGCTCGGTCATCAAATCGTCCGATGGATTTTTTTCGCGCCAATCGATGTAGTCATCGAAATGATGGCCGATAAAATCTTTACCCTCCATGTTCATCGGCTTGCCCGGCTCGGCATACAGCGACGCATCCACATGCTGCTGCACCGATTTCAGATCCTGCTCCGGAATGCCTAGCAGCATGCCGATCACGCGGATCGGCATATCCTCGCCAAGGTCGGTAATGAAATCGAAGGCGCCGCCTGCCTCGAGCGGAGCGAGCGCCTTGGCGCAATAGGCGCGAATCTGCGGCTCCAGTGCAGACATCTTCTTGGGGGTAAACACGCGCGTGAGGATCGCCCGGTGAATCGTGTGCAGCGGCGGGTCTTCCGCGATGAACATACCGTTGGGCACGGGGACCTTGTTCTTGATGTGCTCCAGCACCACGCCATGGCTCGAAATGAAAGTATCGCGGTCACTTAAGACTGCTTGCACGTCAACATAGCGGCTGACGGCGTAAAAATCGTATTTCGCGTTGTAATAGACCGGGGACTCCTCCCGCAGTCTTTTGAAGACGGGATAGGGATTGGGATAAAGTTCCTGATCGTAGGGATCCCAATAAAGCGGTGCAGCCCGCACGGTCGTGTCAGCCATTTTTGTCCCCTCTTGCACTCACGGCGCGCAGCGGTGCGTAAAACACTACAACATACAAACGCCGCCGCACAGTTTTCACCATGCGGCTGCGCAAGGTCTTCGCGGACTACGCGATGGCGCGAGCGCGCCAGAGATCTTCCTGCACAAAAGCACGAATTTCGGGAATGCGCGCTTGCTCTTCGGGCGGGGCAAGGTACTGGCCGCGCTTATCGAAGTGCGCAACGAGATCGCCCTTCACCTTGGGGTGCTCGCCAAAAATTTCGCCTTCCGGAATGCCGATGCGGTCCGCAATGGCTCTTAGTGTCTTCTCGTCCAAGCCCAGAATGCGAATGGCGTTGCCGCCCATGATGGCGCGCGCTTCATCTTGCGGAATGCCGCTCAACGCATCGCGCAGCCACGGAATGGTGTTCGGCCAGGTGCCTTCCGCGTGCGGATAGTCGCGTCCGAACGCCAGCCGATCGACGCCCAGGTCGTGCCGCAGGGCCACTTCGCATTTGCGGATGAACGAGAGGCCGTTGATGCAATTGCTACGAAAATATTCGCTCGGCTTATGCCTGGCCGGCAGATCAACCTTGTGCACCTCGTATTGCTCATCGAGATATTTGAACGTCGGCCCCATCCAATCGCCGTAAATTTCGCTGAGAACCAAACGCAATCTGGGGAAGCGATCAAACACGCCGCCCATCATGATCTGCCACATGGCGCGGCGCGGCTTGACGCTGGAAAACACCTTGCCCTGGAAGAACTCAGCGCTCAAACGCTCAACTGCCTCTTCAATGCTGCCTTTTTCCTTCTCTATTTGCTTGCGAATGCGGTGGAAGATTGCGCCAAGCTCGGCTTGACGCTCGCCTTGGCCGGCATGCATCCAAAGCACCAGGCCACGCTCCTGGCAGCGCGCCCAGAGCGGATCCCAATATTTGTCGAACAGCGGCGGAAGGGGATACGCAACATAGCCCGGCAGCGTCACCGCCTTAAAACCGTGGTCGGCAATCCAATCGACATATTCAAGGCGTTCCTCCATGTCGCGGAACGGGGCAGCGCCCATCATGCTGATGAGATAGAGCCGATCCGGGTCAGCCCCAAACATCGCATGGAGCCAGCGATCGTACGCCTTTACGCCGGCCTGACATATCTCCATCGTGTAGTCGGTGTTGGATGACTGGAAGAACAAACCACAGGCGCGGGAATCACCGTTGTGAATGAACTCAGCCGCAATGCCTTCGCGATCCATCTGTTCGATCCGAACGTCGCGATCCCACAGTCCATTGAAGCCGCCGTTACGGAGAATGTGCTCTGTATCGAACACGTCGAGGCTATCGGCGCCACTCGTGCGTTCGGCGAAGCGCTTCATGATGCCAGTATAGAGCTGATTTTCGACGTTTAGCTCCGGCAGCCGATCATGGAAGCGCTTGTCGAGAAATTTCGGCCACGCTTCCGGCGGCATCTGCGCATGCGCGTCGAGCGATACGATGATCAGCTTTTTATCCATTGCGGTACTCCGAAGTGCGGTTGAGTTAAGCGTCGCTTTCTCAGTTTGGAGCCGATATTATCAAAACTGGACACAGTGTCCACTTATTTAATGGCCCTGGGGCGCTCGGTTTGGCACCCTCTGCGGTTGAGGAGGATTCATGGCTCTAAGCGACTCGCCAAGCCCAGAACTCAGACGAGACGCGCGTGACCGCCGCGAGCGCATCGTCCGCGCCGCTATGGAGATTTTCCGGAAGGAGGGCCTGAAGGTCCCACTGGAGCAGATCGCCGACCGAGCCGGCGTCGGCCGCGCCACACTCTATCGGAACTTTCCGGATCGCGAGGCGCTGCTGGAAGCGACGCTGCAAGTGACGATCGACGAACTCGCCGAGAAGATTCGGCATTGGGGCGATCGCAGCGACACCTTGTTTCTTGCGATCCGAGCAATGGCAGATCATGGCCTGTCTGCAAGCTGTTTCGACTTCATCGTGCCGCTGCACCGGCACGACCCTGCCTTCACGCAGCGCATCCGCGGCAGCTTTGAGAACATTTTATTCGAGCCGCTGACGCGCGCAAAAGCCGCCGGGCTGGTGCGCGAGGATTTCGCGCTCGAGAATGTTTATCTCATGATCATCATGGTCGCCGCCGGCGGCCTACAAGACCTTGAAGGCGACACTGTCGCCGGCATGAGTCGGGCGCTAGACCTCCTCGCTCGAGGTTACGCGCCGCGAAAGTGAGATCCCGTTCTGTCCAGAAACAGAGTCGACGCCGTTCAGGCAGCTGCGCGGTGGTAATGGCGGTCTCTCAGGAGCAGGTTCGATGCGGTGTTCTTGCAAGGACGTTGGCGATGGTGCCTCGGCCGACCTGGCCTCACCGCCGCGGACTTTGAGAAGTGACTGAAGCAGGATCGTTTATCGCATCCCAGAACACGCAGTTGTGCTGACTCCGCCCGACGGCTGTTTGACCGAATTCCCGCAGTTGCATTGAGTTCCCCCGTGATGCCACGTAGGGTGGCCAAAAAGGGGCCCCCAGCGGGAAGCCGAAGCGGGCAAAGCTCGACCAGTATCGATTCATGAGCGCCGAGAGATCCGCTCCGCCGGCCACGGCCGGGGTAAGGAGGTTGTCGAACACGAACGGCAGCTCCGATCCGTGATAGGTGCCGAAGGTAAATCCCGGGATCGGGGGGAATCCGGCGATCACATTCTGCGCCGCAAACTGGTAACCGTAGGTGAGCGTATGTGTCGAGAGAGCCTTGATCGCCGCCTCGGTATAGCACGCCAACTCGTCGCCGTAGACGGCCGCAACGCCCTGTGTTGGGCTCGGGTAGTTGGTGAAGGGATAGAGGTCGACCACTTGCTGCACGATGCTCGGGTCGGAGGCAGCCACGGGATTCATGAAGCTGGCGATCGCTGCCGCGTAGGCTGTCGGATCGGGCGGAACAGGGTTCGGCGCGGGATGCAGAAGATATTTGAAGGCGACAAACAGTGTGCCTTCATCCTGGTTGCCGCCGAAGAGAACCGGCATGCGGTGAAACTGGCCGGCTCTGAATGCGGCCAGCGGATCCAGCGGCAGAAAGCCGGAAGGTCCATCGACAACCGGTCCGAATCGTGCGGTCTGGGAGGCCCCGAGGATGATGGACGCGGGCACACTACGCTCACAGGCGGCCACATTCGTCGCGCCGCTACAGCCGATGGCGGCGGCAAAACTGTCACCACCGCCCGGCGCGGCAATTGCCTGGGTCAGCGTCGGTAGCGGCTGACCACAGAAGCCGCTCTGTGCCCCGGCCCGGCTGAACAGCCCAGCCGAGCCTGGAGAGGTCAGGTGTGCACACACGGATCCGCCGCCCGCCGACTCGCCAAACACCATGACGCGGTGGGCGTCACCGCCAAATCCCGCGATGTTCTGTTGCACCCACTGCAATGCCGCTCGTTGGTCCAACAGCCCGTAGTTCCCGGCTACTCCGGCGGGATTCGTCGCTGCGAGAGCACTCTGGGCGAGGAACCCGAAAGCTCCGAGGCGGTAGTTCATGCTGACCACCACGACATTGCCGCGAGCAGCCAGATTGGTCCCCTCGTAGAGTGGAAATCCTGACCAGCCCGTCACATAACCGCCGCCATGGATGAACACCATCACCGGTAAGCGCGAATGCGACCGTGCCCATTCTTCCAACTCTTTCGGCCGCCAGACTCTGGAGACTTCCAGCGCCGTGACCGGCGTCCATACGTTCAATGTCAGGCAATCCTCGCTCGCGCCAGGAGGAGTGGTTGGACCGCTTTGGCTTCCCTGCTCCGCCGTTGCCTGCATGCACCCGGGTCCAAACTGGTTGGCCAGCAGCGGCTTTTGCAACGGCAATGGCTGCTCGGGCGCAACCCAACGCAAGGCGCCGACGGGTGGCGCCGCATAGGGTATCCCCAGAAACTTCTCGACGGCTTCACCGTTATCGGCAGTTGTTGGACTGCCAATGACCAGTCCAGTGTCAATTGCCACGGTAAAGGACTGCTGTGCGCTTGCGGGTGCGTTCGCCAGTGGGAGGCACAGCGCCATAATCGAAGCAATCCATAGCTGCGTGGCAACTCCCTGCGCCGCGTGTTGACCAATCCTCATGTTTAGTCACCGCCGTTGGTTTTCTAGTGCAACGAAGCTGCGCCAATTTCCTCGGCATTGTCAACCTGGGGTTGGGGCCGTTCCCAGTGAATAGAGTTTTCAACCCCCCTGAGCAGCAGAAGCGTCTCTAAGCGCAGAGCGCGCAATCGGAGCGGGGTGGAATTGACACCGCCCCGGCGGAGAGCCTGACTAAAAGTTGTAACTCAGTCGGACGCCATACTTCGCACGAGCTCATCGGTCAGGTTTTGGCCTCTCGCCTCCGGTTCTGTACTCTTTACCGCCTTCCCCCGCTGCGCATGTGACTACCCGCCTGGGCGTGAAGTTGGGCATAGATCGGAACCGCTGCCAATGTAACCAGGCCGAGTGACACAAATGGCAGCACAAACTGTTGCGGAGTAAACGTGTTGGTTGTACCCCCAGACAGAAAGAGCGCAACGCCCGCAAAGCTGATGCCGATGCTCATGCTGATCTGCTGGATGACCGTGGACAGCGTGGACGCCCGGCTCACCTCTTCGATTGCGACCTCAGCGAAGGTGAGTGCCCCGGAAGCCACGTAGTGTGCTGATCGGAAAAAGCCCACCGTGAGGAACGAAGCCAGCACGAACAGCAGTGATGTGTCCGTGTTGAACAGAGCAGGCGCCGCTGTGAACACCGCAGTCAGAAACGCGGTGCCGATCAGCGCGTTGCGAAAGCCCAGGACGCGAATGGCATAGGTTCCGCCGAAGCGGGCCACCATTGATCCGATGGTCATGCTCGTAAACACCATCCCTGCCTTCAACGGTGACCAGCCGAGCGCTGTCTGAAGCAGCAACGGCAGCAGAAAGGGGCTGGCCCCAATCCCCACGCGAAGCACCGAGCCGCCGAGCATACTGGCCCGGTAAGTAGTTTTGCTGAGCAGCCGCAGATCGAGCATGGGGGCGTGCGTGCGCAGCGCGTGGCGGATGAAAGCGATCCAGGCCACGGTTGCGACCGCGGCGACCAGCATGCGAATGCGCGGCGACAGAAAGTCCGATCCGATCGATTCGGATAACAGGATCAGAGTCACGACTCCCACAGCCGCGGCGGCAAATCCAAAGCCATCAAAGGGTCCCGGGTGGCGGTGCCTGGATCGCGGCACGATGCGCAGGACGGCGACGATGCCGACCAGGCCCACGGGGATGTTGATGAAAAAAATCCACCGCCAGCTGGCGAATTCCAGCAACAGGCCCGCCAGCGGCGGTCCCATCAGCGGACCGAGAATCGCCGGCAGGGTGAAGGCGTTCATTGCATCCACGAGGCGCTCGCGGGGCGTCGAGGTAACTAAGATGAGCCGCGCGACGGGAGTCATCATGGCCCCACCCATGCCTTGCAGGACGCGGGCGGCCACCAGTTCCCCGACGGAGTTGGCAAGTCCGCAGCATAACGATCCAACCAGGTAGACCATGATCGCAGTTACGAACACGCGGCGAGCGCCGTAGCGGTCGGCCAACCAGCCACTCGCCGGTACCAGGATCGCCAGCGTTATCAAGTAGGCGGTGAGGGCTAATTTCAAATGCAGCGCCTCGGTATGAAACTCCCTTGCCATCGTCGGCAACGCTGAGCCGAGGGCTGCGGAATCGAGCAGATCCATGAACAGCGCCGCTGCCATGGTCGTGGGCAGGAAGCGTGAGGAGGGCGCGACCGCTTCAGCGGAACTGCTCACGGACACCCATGCAGGCGCGTGGCGCTGCGATTTGCTGCACGTGTGTGTTGCATCGAACCGCCCAGCCGACGTCCAGAGCCAAAGTACGCCAGGCGTCGGGGCAGGCACGGTCGTCGGCAGTTGAATTTATTCCAATGCTTCAGAATGACCGCGGCAGCCCGAGCACATGCTCGGCAACGTAGCTGAAAATCAGGTTGGTCGAAATGGGCGCCACCTGGTAGAGGCGGGTCTCGCGGAATTTGCGCTCGATGTCATATTCACAGGCAAATCCAAAGCCGCCATGGGTCTGCAGGCACACATTGGCTGCCGCCCACGAGGACTTGGCGGCCAGGTACTTGGCCATGTTGGCTTGGGCGCCGCAGGATAGATGCGCATCGAAGCGCCGGGCCGCCTCGAAGCGCATGAGATTGGCTGCCTCGACTTCGATGTAGGCTGCCGCGATGGGAAACTGAACCCCCTGGTTCCGGCCGATCGGCCGATCGAAGACCACGCGCTCGTTGGCGTAGCGGGTCGCGCGCTCGATGAACCAGTAGCCATCGCCGATACACTCGGCCGCGATCAGTGTCCTCTCGGCGTTGAGGCCGTCCAGGAGGTAGCGGAAACCCTGGCCTTCCTCGCCAATCAGGTTCTGCGCGGGCACCTCGAGATTGTCGAAGAACAACTCGTTGGTCTCGTGGTTGACCATGTTCGGTATGGGCCGGATTGTCATGCCGCGCGCGAGGGCCTCCTGCACATCCACGATGAAGATTGACATACCTTCCGATTTCTTGCGTACCTCGGCCAAGGGTGTGGTGCGCGCCAGAAGAATCATCAGGTCCGAATGCTGAACCCGCGAAATCCACACTTTCTGCCCGTTGATGACGTACCGGTCTGCCTTGCGGACCGCCGTGGTCTTCAGTTTCGTCGTGTCGGTTCCGCTCGTCGGTTCGGTTACGGCCATGGATTGAATTCGAAGTTCGCCCGCGGCGATCCGCGGCAGGTAGGTCTCCTGCTGCGCACGGCTGCCATTTCGCAGGATCGTTCCTATGTTGTACATCTGGCCGTGCACGGCTGCGGAGTTGCCGCCACACCGGTTGATTTCTTCCATGATCACCGAAGCGGCGGTCAAGCCCAGCCCGGATCCTCCGTATTCTTCTGGAATCATTGCCGCGAGCCACCCAGCCTGAATCAGCGCGTCCACAAACCGTTCGGGGTAGCCGCGTTGTGCATCAACGGTACGGAAATATTCATCGGGAAAGCCGGCACACAGCGCGCGTACGGCGCTGCGGATTTCCTGAAACTCAACATTCTGTTCTATCAAGTGCGCGATCCTGCGGGGTTTGCGGCCCCAAGAGCAATTCAAGCCTCGATGCGGGGGCCGTGTTGATATTCGCCGCGCCACAATGGTCGCTCGCCCGCATGGTGGGCATAGAGTGTGGTCCGCCGAACCAACACCCGGCCGAGGCGGCCGGCGAGCGAGCGCATGGCCTCGACAGTCATCTCCTGCCCATGCACAGCGCCGGCAGCCCGTGTGATGCTTTCATTCATCAGTGTTCCGCCGAGATCGTCTGCGCCCGCCTGCAGACAGGTGTGCATGCCGTTGCGGCCCATCTTCACCCATGAGGTCTGGATGTGAGAGAAGTAGGGATGCAGCACGAGGCGCGCGACCGCATGCATGAGTACGGCCTCCCGAAATGTCGGTCCTGGCCGCGCCCGGCCGCGCTTGTACAGCGGGGCCTCATTCGCAACGAACGGCAGGGGCACAAACTCCGTGAATCCGCCGGTGCGCTTCTGCAAATCGCGCAGCGACAGCAGGTGTCGCGCCCAATCGCCATAGCCATCGACATGTCCGAACATGATTGTGGCGGTGGTGCGCAGCCCTACGTCATGGGCCGTCTCGATGACCTCGAGCCACTGGCCAGTGTTGAGTTTGTCAGGGCACAGCACTTGCCGGACCCGGTCATCGAGAATCTCAGCGGCCGTGCCCGGCAGACTGCCTAGCCCTTCGTCACGCAGCATACCGAGGTAATCGGGCAGGCTGAGGCCGAGTGTGGTCGCTCCATGCAGGATCTCGAGCGGCGAGAATGCGTGCACGTGCATTGCAGGTACAGCCTTCTTCACCGCACGGAGTATGTTGATGTAGGTTTCGCCGGTGAAGCCCGGGTGAATGCCACCCTGGAGACACACTTCCGTGGCACCGCGAATCGAGGCTTCCCGAACTCTTTCCCCGATCTCCTCCAGTTCCAGCAGGTAGGGCTTTTCCGCGCCTTCGCGGTTGCGTTTGCCTGTGGAGAAGGCGCAAAACCCACAGCCGTAAGTGCAGATGTTTGTGTAGTTGATGTTGCGATTGACGACGTAGGTGGCAACATCGCCCACCACGGAAGCACGTACCTGGTTGGCTGCTTCACAGGCGACCACGAAGTCCTGGTCCCGTGCCTCGAACAGCCGCTCGATCTCATCCTGGCCGACGTCGCCCCCGTCTCGCCCGACTATATCGGCGAGTAAGTTCGACATCGAAACGGAGTGCTGTGCGTACCCGCCCCAAAACGGCAATTGCCTCGATAGCCCTGCCCGCCAATTATCCTCGCGCCCGTGACCGCTGCCGTCGCTGAGCTCCAGCACGGCCTTGCGCATCGCCGGATCGAGCCACATCTGCGGCGCCCGAGCATAGGAGGGATAGATGGTCAAACGCTCGGCCAGGTTCTTCCCGGCGAGTGCCGTGTCTATGTGCAGTCGCTCGATTTCCGGCCACGGCGCCTCGGGGTTTACATAGTCGGGGGTCAGCGGCGACACACCACCCCAATCGTTCACACCGGCCTCGACCAGCTGTCCCAACATTCCGGGGTTGAGGTTGGGGGGAGCCTGGATGCTCATGTAAGGGCCGAACAAAATGCGGGCAACCGACACAGTCCAGACGAGTTCCTGCAGCGCAGGCGCGCTGGCCTTGGCCATGCGCGTGCCCGGCTTCGGCAGAAAATTCTGGATGATGATTTCCTGGATGTGGCCGTAGCGCTCATGCAGCGCCCGGATTGCCAGGAGCGCGCCGATTCGCTCAGCCCGGGTCTCGCCGATGCCGATCAGGATGCCCGTAGTGAACGGCACCCGTTGACGTCCGGCTGCGGCGATCGTCGCCAGCCGAACCGCAGGTACTTTGTCAGGCGAACGATGATGCGGGCCACCCCTCATGCACAAGCGGTCTGAGACGCTCTCCAGCATGAGCCCCATCGAGGCCGAGACCGGCCTCAGCATGGCAATTTCCTCGGCGGTCATGCAGCCGGCATTGATATGTGGCAGCAGGCCAGTCCGGTCTCGCACGGCAGCAGCAACGTGCGCGAGATAGTGGAGCGTGGTGTCAAAACGGGCCTCCGCCAGCCATGTCTTCGCGACGTTGTAGCGCAGCTCGGGTTTCTCCCCGAGCGTAAACAGAGCTTCTTTGCAGCCGCGTTTCGCTCCTGCCGCCGCAGTTGCGACTGCTTCGTCCACCGACATGAACGGCTGGCCGACATGCCGCGGCGCCTTGGCAAAGGTGCAGTAATGGCAGACGTCGCGGCAAAGTTGGGTCAGCGGCAAAAATACTTTGCGCGAGTAGGTCACCAAGGCACCATGACCGACATCGCGCAGACGAGAAGCTCGGGCGACGAGCGCTTCGAGCGGCTCGTCGACAAGGGCCTCGGTATCAACGAGGGACCGCGATGCCGCCACAAACGGACGCAACCGCGCCGGCACCCGACCGCCCGCGAGCCTTTCCAAGTCGACAACGGTATCCACGTCGAACGCCGTTTCCTCCGACTGGAGCTCCTTGGCGCGTGAACCCGCCGCAAGCTGATGCGTGGCAAAGCTGGCAGGTCCAAACGCAGGCGTGAACGGCTGCTTCGGATCGACCAACACCGCATTTGTCCCGGTACCCTTGGCACAGCGGACGATGCCGATCACTGAATCGCCTTCTATCCGACGGCATTCGAGATAGGAGCAGATCAAGGCGTCCACACCGTTCGGTGATAAGAGAGCCAGATCTGCGTGAAAAATCGCACAGACGTCGGCACCACGCCTGCGGACCTCTGCTAGCCCATGCGCGCATGCAGTGTTGAGATCCGCTTCCTCCTGCAACACTTCCGCGCCTGCTTGCCGCGCTTCATCGGCAACTTCGCCATCGGCAGTTACGACGAGCACGCCGGCCACAGACCGCGAGCCGGCGAGGGCGGATAGGGTCTGGGCCAGTAGCGCGCGAGCGAAAGCCTCCCGCCGCGCGCCCAGCGCAGGCGCAAGCCTCTGCTTGGACGAGCTAAGGGCTTTGACAGGAACAACGGCCCAGATCTTCATGGCTGGCTCACAGACAAAGACGCTGCCGGACCCCGTTGAAGCGCTCCCGCATCTGATCGAGTCTTTCCTAGGGAGCCTGACCCCATCTCGGATCGATCGACTCCGGCTCGATCCTGGCTCTCGATCATGGCGCTCGGGCATCGGCAACAGTGAGCTGTCCTGTAATGAGAACACCGGCGCCGTCCACCTCGTATGTCTTGTTGATGAATATGAGGACGGAGGTCATCGCCTCGGCGGCCGCTGAGTTGGCCAAAGCACCCCCGTGAATGCCTCGCAGCCCGGTCTGTGCGACGAGCGCCACAACTTCCGCGCGAGCGCCCTTGTCATCGCCGAATACGAGCACGTCGCAGGCGATGTCCTGATCGGTCGCAAGCTTGTGGGCAGCAACATTGTGGAAGGCGGATACAACCTTCACGTCCGGGCCTAACAGTTTCCGGGCTCGTTGCGCAGCGCTGCCTTCAGGCGGTAGCTGGACCCGCATCACTTTCGGGAGCACGAGCGGCACGGTCGTGTCGACCACGATCTTGCCGGCAACATGAGGCGCGATCTCGGCCAATGTCTGCTCTTGCGCGGCAAAGGGCACTGTGACAATCAGAATGCTTCCCGCAATGGCAGCGTCAGCGTTGGCAAGGCCGATCAGCCCGAACCCGATCTCGGCCGCGGCGCGTTCCGCGCTTTGCGCCGAACGCGAGCCAATGATCACTTTGCGCCCGGCTTTGGCCAGTCGGCGGGCGATTGCTCCACCCAGCTTGCCCGTTCCGCCGACCACGGCAATGGTGTCGCCCGGCATCAGAGACTCCCGAACCCGAAGTGGGCGCGGGTGCCTCGATGGGTTTGCGCTCGAACGGTATGAACCCGCGCAGACTGTTCAGAGTTACTCATCAGCCGCAATGACATTGAAACTGCATATGAAAAATAAGTCATTAAAATCAACAGATAATGGAAAATATCCGAAGTGTAATTACCCGATATGAGTTACAGCATATCATCTGGTCGCACTATTGAATCAAAGGCGGCGGGGCGAGTTTCGCCCCCTGCGCCGCCCTTTGGCCCACTTGCTCCGGGTACGTTTATAGACTAACGTTTGTTAGGTGACGATGATCATAGAGGGGGAACGAGAATGCGCGAGCTTCGCAATATCGAGATCTTCACTGAAGTCGCAAACTGTCAGAGCTTCACCAAGGCAGCCAAGAACATGCTGCTCACGCCATCAGCCGTCAGCATGAGTATCCAAAGGCTGGAGAGCGTGCTGGGCACGCGCCTGTTGACGCGAACCACCCGCCAGTTGCATCTGACGGCAGACGGTCAGGCGTTCCTGCAACATGCGCAGGAAGGCCTGAGCAAGATCTACGAGGCCATCGATCTGTTCGTCAATCGCGACGGTCCGCCGAGCGGTCCGCTGCGGATCTGCGTGGCCTCGACCCTGGGCCGCGCCTTTGTCGTGCCCGCGCTACCCGAGTTCATGTCCAGATACCCCGACATCTCGCTCGATCTGAGCTTGCGTGACCGCCTGCCCGATCTGATCAAAGAGAAGATCGATGTTGGGTTATGTTATGGCGAACCCGATCACGACTCCTATGTCGGCCGCTACCTGTGCTCTCCGCCCATGGTATTGGTAGCGAGCCCGGGCTATCTCGCTGTCAATGGGACCCCCGCGTGTCCCGAGGATTTGCGCAGTCACAAGATCATCAACGTGCACATGCGGGAGGGCATCGTGCCCTCGTGGACGTGCCGTGAGCGGCTGGCGATTGCAACGGCCCCGCGCGAGTCGACGGTCATTCAGCCGGTGAGCAGCCTCAATATCTTCGAGAGCCAGGAGAGCGCCAGCGATGCGGCCAGCGCGGGAATGGGCATTGCCCTGGTTCTGAGGAAGTCGGCCGCCGCTCACATCAAGTCAGGCGCGCTGAGTCCGCTGCTTGCCGCCTACGACATTTCGATAACCGACAGCAGCCGGGTCTTTCTCGTGTATCCCAGCAAGAAATATCTGCCCACACGGGTCCGGGCCTTTATCGACTTTTTGGTGAGTGTCAGCTGCCGCGACGGCTGGAGCGGCGGGCCGCCGCTGGATGCCCGCGTGGACGAAACGCTTGCGCGATCCTGCTATAGCTAGCGGGAGCGTGTGGGCGCGGCGGCCGGGCAGGCCGCCGCGCCGCTCGGCTGGCTGGACTGCTGCCTGGCCAGGCCGTAGATCAGTATTTCGGTCAATCCTGCTGCCGTCCTTTCCAGGTTGGAAATAGTATGTTCGGGGGCGAGCCGTGAGAGCTGCTGCAGAATGGATATGACCGCCAGCCTCGCGTCGCGGATCACGAGGTCGGGACGAGTTTCCGCATTGGCGATTGCGCGCCTGAAGACGCCATCGATCTCGTGGTGAAAGGCGACGAGTCGCAGCCGCATTCTTTCACGTACATCCGCAGCCAGGTGGATATATTCGTTCTGGTAGCAATCCAGATAGCTCCCATAATCCTTGATGAGCTCCGCGTGGCCGACGACGATCGACCTGATGATGTCGGGTAAGCTGCTGTTGGCGGCAATCGCCTGGTCTATGTTTGAAGACAGCCGCTGCATGCCGATCTCGCATATTTCGTTGAGCAGCTGATCCTTCGACTGAATGTGGTAGTAAAGGCTGCCGGCTTTGATTTGCAGGCGCGCGGCGAGCTCGCGCATACCGGTCGCGTGGAAGCCCTTCTTGGCGAACAGGTGTGCTGCAGCATCGAGCACATCGGCACGCTGCAGATCGACATTGGCCTTAGGTTGCTGCATTTGGTTGCTGCGCCGATCTTCAGGCATCTGCGCTCATGTTACCGGGAGAGCGCGGCCTTGTTGAGGTAATGAGTTGTGCTCCATCCGCCGTCGACCACCAGTACGTGTCCATTGACAAAACCTGCCCGCGAGGAAGCCAGGTAAGCGACCGCCTCGCCAATGTCTTCAGGTTTGCCCGTCGAGTTCGGTAACGGCACCGTCTCGAGCATATGACGCTCAAACACCGGATTCCCCATCCTGCCGGCGCTCATGTTACTTGCAATCACGCCCGGTGCGACCGCGTTGGCGCGAATGCCCGACGGGCCGAATTCCGCGGCCAACTGCCATGTCAGTCCCACAATCGCAGCTTTCACGGCCGTGTAGATGCCACCACCCGGGCGGCCCCGCAAACCCATGCAGGAGGCAATATTGACTATCGCGCCGCCTGGGCCCATGACGGCCGCGCAATCGCGTGCAAAACGGAATGTCGAGCGTAAGTGGCTGTCGATGAAAAGATCGAGCACCTCATCTGTGGTGTCCTTGATGGGCTTCGGGTAGCCGATGCCCGCGTTGTTCACCAGAACGTCCAGGCGTCCAAAATGGGCGAGCGCCAGTTCCACTGCTTTGCCGGGGCCCTCCGCTGAGGTGACGTCGATCTGTGCGGTTACGATGGGACCCAGCGTGGTCAGTTCCGACTTCAAGCGCTCGAGCGGCTCGGCCGAGCGGCCGATGCCAACCACTGCGACGCCATCGCGCATCAAACAACGCGCTGCGGATGAGCCCAGACCGCCGCCTGCCCCGGTAATCAAAGCAACTCTATCGACCATAAATTCACCGCCATGCCGCGAGCGGGGTCCGAGCCCGCAAAGGCTCCGTTGATTGTCAGGGCGCTGCCCGACAGTATCTTCTGGCTCTCTCCCAGGCAATCGCCGCAAGCCGCGGTGCTGGGTCTTCAAAGGCACATCTGATTAAAAACAGATGTCATTCTGAGTCATTGGACAGCGCGATTTGTGCAATGGGATAGTCATGGGCACCAGCCACTGCGGCTTTTTCGATGCAGTTGCATACGGCGGTCTGAAGGGGTTCCAAATGGCGTTCGAAACTATCTTGCTGGACCGTGCGGAAAACGGTGTCGCTACCCTTACGCTAAATCGACCCGAGCGGATGAACGCCTTCACCGTTCAAATGGCTCGGGAGATCCGGTCCGTCTGGGATTCATTGCGCGGTGACTCATCGGTCCGAGCCATCGTGCTTCGCGCGGCGCAGGGGCGAGCATTTTGCACGGGCGTCGATGTGGCGGAGCTATGGCCCCAGCCCCTGGATCGCCCGTTCGATTTTGAGGATCCGGGAGAATATCTCGGGCCGAAGTCCAACCAGCTCTGGAAGCCGGTGATCGCGGCGGTGCACGGGTTGGCGGCCGGCGGCGCGTTTTATTTCCTGAATGAGTCCGACATTGTCATCTGTTCGGACGATGCCCAGTTCTTTGATCCTCACGTGACGTTCGGGATGGTTGCGGCGGTGGAGCCGATCGGCGCGCTTCATGCCGTGCCGTACCAGGAGGTCATGCGGATGGCGTTGATGGGCAATGACGAGCGGATCAGCGCGCAGACTGCCTTGCGCATCAGCCTCGTAACCGAGGTCACTACGCGGGACCGGCTCTGGCCCCGAGCGCAGGAGATCGCTGCCAGCATCGCCTCGAAGCCGGCCAACGCAATCCAGGGAACGGTGAAGGCGATCTGGGAAGCTCTTGATGTGGCGCGCAGCGCCGCCGTTGCTCGTGGGGCTGGCTACACTCAGATTGGCAATCGAATCGAAGACGGCAAGGTCGCGCGAGCTCAGCCCCCGAAGGTGAAGTGGGTAGCGCGCTGAAGGTGTAGCTGTGAGCGAGAACCCTGATCTGCTGGTCGGCGAACAGGATGGAATTCTGATTGCCACATTGAGCCGGCCCGAAAAGCTGAACGCGATCTCCGTAGGCATGATGCGGACCTTCAGCGACGCGGTGGACCAGTTCCGCGACACACCGTCTTTGAAAGTGATGCTGATCCGCGCGACCGGGCGCTATTTTTCGGCCGGCGCCGATTTGAAGGAAGGCGCCGCCAAACCTTCCGCTTGGAGTGGCTCCGGCATTCGCGAGATGCACAGGCGCATGCCCAGTGACATGCGCCGCGTGTGGGATGAAATGGAGGCGATCGAGAAGCCGTTCGTAGCGGCTCACCAGGGTCCGTGCATGGGCGCCGGTCTCGAGCTGTCGCTGTCGTGCGATTTCCGTCTGGCCTCAAAAAGCGCTCACTACGCCTTTCCCGAAGGCAAATTCGGTTTGCTACCGGCGACGAACGGAGTGAGCCGGCTGACCCGCATCGTCGGTGTCCACTGGGCCCGATACCTCGTCATGGCCAACATGAAGGCGGATGCAGACGAAGCCCGCATCATGGGACTGGTCCACAAGGTGTTTCCCGAGGAGTCCTTTGACGAAGATGTCATGCGCTTCTGCCGCCATCTGGCGCAGCAGGACGGCGAGCAGATGGCTGCTGCGAAGATGACGATCGAACTGGCGGGGGATCTGGGCGCGCACTCATCCGCCGCCGTGGAGCGCCTGGCCAACAGTGCGCTGATGCTCATGCCCGCGTACCAGGAAGTTTACGCGCGACACGTTGCCAATATCGGTGATTCCGGGAAACCGCGTGACTGATACAAACTCAATCTCGGTATGCGCGATGGCCCGGCATAGCACTGTGTCGCGAACTGACCGTTCGACCGCGCACACGGGGCGGCATTCGTCATTCGACCTGAATACTCAATTCATTCCCCAGACCTGGAATCGGCCGGCGGCGCGATTATAAATAGCCAAATGCGGAAGAGCGCCCGCAGGAGTTGCGCGCGTTGTAACGTGGCTTTCGGGTTCATGAGAGCGCGGCAGGGGAATCGATGCCGCCGGCAATAGGAGAAACTCGATGGAAAAGCTGACCGTAGTGTCGCTGGACTCGCATGCGCACCTGTCGCGCACGGGTGTGAGCGTCTGAGCCGAGCCGGGCCGTGACGGGCGAAATCCACAATTACCCGATGTTCGAGGTCAAAGGTCTCGATGTCGATGAGCGCTACAAGGATATCCAGAAGCAGGGATTGCTCAGGATCCAGCTTCCTTTCGGCGAGCCGTGTTGGCTTGCGACGCGTTATGCGGATGCGCGTACCGTTTGGGACTACAAGCTTTTCAGCCGGGCGCTGGGCTTGACTCATGACGCGCCGGGCATGTTCCCAAGCAAGCTGATCAAGGATCCGGCGTTATTGTTGAACATGGACCCGCCCGAGCACACCCGCATACGGACGCTCGCGGCGATGCCCTTCGCGCCTCGCCGTATTCAGGAGTTCGAGGGCTGGGTGCAGGGAATCGTCAACGAGTTGCTCGACAGGATGGTCGCGGCCGGACAGCCGGCCGACTTTGTCTGCGTTTACTCCCTCAACCTCCCGCTGCGGGTGTTGGTGCGAATCCTCGGGATACCGCAGTCCGATGCAGCCGAGTTCCGCAAGTACGTCGATATCTCATCCGCAATCGGCATCGATGAGCAGGAACGCTCGCGAGCCGTCGAGCGCAGCCTCGAGTTCATCGGGAGACTCGTTGCCGAGCGGCGTTCCCACGCGGGCGACGACCTGTTGAGCGAACTTGTCCATGCGTGCGACGAGGGTGACCGGCTGACTGAGCAAGAGCTCGTAGCCATGGCCCTCTCGTTGTGGCATGGAGGCTTCAAGACGACTGTCTGGCAACTCGGCACGACACTGTACACGTTGATGACTCATCCTGGGCACTGGCAGGAACTCCTCGAGAAGCCGGAGCTGCTGCCGGCCGCCCTCAATGAGCTGTGGCGTTGGATCCCGAGCTTCAAGTACGGCGTGCCGTTCGTGCGCTGGGCGAAAGAGGACGTGAAGTTCAGCGACGGTACCGTCGTCCGGGCGGGCGAGCCGGTGCTGCCCGAGTTCGCTGTCGCCAACCGCGACGAGTCGGTGTTTCCCCATGGTTGGGAGTTAGACTTTCACCGCGATAAGCCTCAACCCCATCTCAGCTTCACCGCCGGCCCTCACGTTTGCCTGGGGCAACACCTTGCGCGGCTCCAGATCAGACTGACTGTCGAGACGCTGTTGCGTCGCCTCCCGACGCTCGCGCTCGCAGTACCGGCAAATGAGATCACGTGGGAGAAGACGTCCTTCATGCGCGGTGTTGAGTCATTGCCCCTGAGGTGGTGAGGGGTCGGCCTTACCGTTGTCTCGGTTGAGTATCGAGTGGCACCGCGCCACCCATTTCCAGCTGCGGTGGACGACAGCGTGGCGCGCAGCTCCGCACGGTGCGCGAGGCTTTTCAATTGAGGTTGATTCACAATTCTGCCGGCTCGATTGACACCCGATCGCCCCGCTCCATAGAGTGGCTTCAGAGTGACAGCCCCCGGGGGTGAGGCATGGCGACGACTGTTGGTTTGGAGAGCGCTGTCAGCGGGGGCGCAGTCCATTGGGATCCCTACGATCCGAAGTATTTCGCCGACCCCTATCCGGTGTTCCGCAGGTTGCGCGAGGAAGCACCCCTCTACTACAACGAGCAGTACGATTTCTACGCCGTGTCCCGCTACGAGGATGTGGTGCGCACGCTCGGTGACCGCGACACTTTCATCTCGGCGCGCGGCGACATCCTCGAGTTCATCAAAAACAACACCCCGATGCCGCCGGGCATGTTCATCTACGAAGATCCACCGCTTCACACGATCCACCGCGGGATTCTCACTCGGGTGTTCACGCCGAAAAAGATGAACGCGCTCGAGCCGCAGATTCGCGCGTTCTGCGCAAAGGCGCTCGACCCTCTGGTGGAGGCAGGCGAGTTCAATTTCATCGCCGACCTCGGCGCCGAAATGCCGATACGGGTCATCGGCATGCTGCTGGGTATCCCTGACGAAGACCTCAAAAAGGTTCAGCACTACGTCGACCAGTCACTGAGCACCGAGCCCGGCAAGCCGATGGACACGAGCGGTGCCAGCTTCGGGGGCGGTCTCTATGCGGACTATGTCGACTGGCGGGCAAAGAATCCCTCCGACGATCTCATGACGGAGTTGCTGAACGTTGAGTTCGTGGATGAGACGAGTGCGACGCGCAAGCTGAGGCGCGAAGAAATACTGGTGTTCATCAACATCCTCGCGGGTGCGGGCAACGAGACGACCAACCGCCTGATCGGCTGGACGGGCAAGACACTGGCCGAGCACCCTGATCAACGGCGGCAAATCCATGAGAACCGGGGGCTGATTCCGCAGGCGATCGAGGAGATCCTGCGCTTCGAGCCGCCGGGGCCGGTAGTTTGCCGCTATGTGGCGCGCGATACCGAATTTCATGGCACAAAGGTGCCTGAAGGTAGCGCGATTGTGGCCATTTCAGCCGCCGCAAACCGCGATGAGCGAAAGTTCGCGAATGGCGATTCTTTCGACATCCATCGGGAGCGCGTGCCGCACCTGACCTTCGGGTACGGATTCCACAACTGCCTGGGCAATGCGCTGGCGCGGATTGAGGGGCGGGTTGCGCTGGATGAGATCCTCAAGCGCTTTCCCGATTGGGAAATCGATTTGAACAACGCGCGCCTGTCATCCACCTCATCGGTGCGAGGTTGGGAGACGCTCCCTGCCTATACTCAAAAGACTAAGCGCGTCGCTCGCCGCTCTTGACGCGATCAGTGACGGGCAGTGCCAAACCCGGCATGTTCGGTGACGCCGGGCCGACAGGCGCGCGTGCGATTCCATTACCCAACCAAAGCGAAAACTGATTTCTGACGATACCGGGTAGTGACCGAAAGCGACTGCAGGTTAGGCTGCAGGTCTACAGCCTGCACGGAAGGACGCGCGAGTCCATCTGCGGGGAAGTTGTGAGGGGGGAGCATTGGCTCGCTGCAATGCCGCGAGCAGCGATCCGGCAGGAGAATTGAGATGGCTACGTTGACTGGACCCCCGATCGACAGTGCGCGCTACGCCTATACGGGACCGATTTTCGATAGCGACACACATCTCTACGAGACGGAGGACGCGTGGAGCCGTTGTATGCCCCAGGCGCTCCAACAACGCTGGCGATTTCAGTTCCGGCGCGGCACGGACGGCGAATTCGCGCTGTATGTTGGTGATCGCAAGGTCCAGGTCTCCGCCGATTACATGACGGAGGATCGACGAATTCCACCTCCGGGCAAGCTCCACGAATGGCTGCGAGCCATCAAGGAAGGCAAGGCCGAAGTCGACATGCGCGTGCCGATCACGACGGCCATGATGGAGCCCAAAGAGCGCGTGAAGCTGCTCGACGTGTGGGGTGTCGAGCAGAGCGTCCTGTACATCGGCCACATGATCGCTGCCTTGAGTTATCTCGATGGTATCGAGGAGTCGTATGAGATCGTCGGGGGCTATAACCGCTGGCTGCTGGACCAGTGGCGTTATGACTATCAGGGCAAGATCTACTCCACGCCGATTCTGATGCTCGACAATCTCGAGAAGGCGTGCGCGGAAGCGCGTTTTGTCATCAAGAACGGCGCCCGTGTCGTCGTGATGCCGATGGGGCCGGTCAATTGCAAGCCGCCCGCACATCCCGATCACGATCCCTTCTGGGCGATCCTCAATGAAGCCAAGGTGAAAGTCGCCTATCACGTCGGCGAAGCTCTTTATATGAAGCATCACATGGCGCAGTGGGGCGAGAAGGTCCAGCAGTCGCGCCTGCGTCAAACGGCCTTCATCTGGATGCACGGCTATTCGGAACGCCCGGTCGTTGAGACGCTCTCGAGTTTCGTTTTCTGGAACTTCTTCGCACGCTTTCCCAACATGCGGTTGATGTCGACTGAGAACGGCTCGGAATGGGCCTCCGCCATGCTGACCAAGATGGATAAGGTGCGCGGGATGGCCAAGAACGGCTATTGGCCGGGCGGTCAGCTGAAGGAGCGCCCGAGTGCCATCTTCAAACGGCACGTTCGGGTGGTGGCCTATCCGGAGGATGATCTGCGTGCCGCGATCGATCAAAGCGGGTCGGCCGAGTGGTTGCTCATGGGATCTGACTATCCGCATTCCGAAGGGGTGCCCGAGCCTCGCGACTTCATCAATGAGCGTGCCGGGCGCGGATTGTCCGATGCCGAGCTGCGGGCCGTGATGTGGGAGAACGGTCACGAACTCATGGCGGATTGAGCAGGAGCAGTAACGTGGAGATGAACGACTTGGTGATCATCAGCGTCGATGATCACATCAGTGAGCCTCCTGGCATGTTCGACAAGCACTTGTCGGGTGCGGCTCTGGCGAGCGCGCCGCAGTTCAAGACGAGCGCGGCGGGCACGAATTATTGGGAATATCAGGGCAGGAGGCTGCCTTCGATCGGTCTGAATGCGGTCGCTGGACGGGTCCCGGAAGAATATGGGATGGAGCCCACCGAGCTGCATCAGTTGCGCAAGGGCGTGTACGACGTTCACGCCCGCGTGGATGATATGAACGTCAACGGTATTGCCGCATCACTCAACTTCGGCAGCTTCGTCGGCTTCGAGGGGAACCTTTTCCACAAGGTCCCCGACAAGAGCGAGGCGCTGGTGCATCTGCGGGCTTACAACGACTGGCACATCGATGAGTGGTGTGGTGCCTATCCTGGCCGCTTCATTCCCTGTGCACTGCTGCCGACGTGGGACATGGCGGCAACGGTCGAAGAGATCCAGCGGATCGCCAGGAAGGGCTGTACCGCCGTCACGCTCAATGAGAATCCAACCGTACTTGGCTTGCCGAGCGTCCACAACGGCTACTGGGAACCGATGTGGAAGGCGATCACCGCCGCAGACATGGTCATGTGCCTGCATATTGGTGCCGGTAACTCTGCGCCGCATGCGTCGATGGAGACGCCTATCGAGGCGTGGATCAGCACGATGCCGATCTCCATCGTGGTGGGCGCCGCCGACTGGCTGCACCTGGAGGCACTCCAGCGTTATCCAAACATGAAGATTGCGCTCTCGGAAGGCAGCATCGGCTGGGTTCCGTATTTCCTCGAGCGCTCCGATTTCAGCCACGAGCGGCACAAGGCCTGGACTCATTCGCGCTTCCAGGGTACCCGGCCGAGCGAGGTCTTCAGGAAGCATTTCATGAACTGCTTCATCGACGATGCCTTCGGCTTGAAGAACCTGGAGGATATCGGTGAGGACATGGTCGCTTACGAATGCGATTATCCGCACTCGGATTGCCTGTGGCCCCAGGCCCCCGAGAGGCTTTGGCAGACTCTCCAGAGGCTGACTGCGCAACAGATCGAGAAAGTCACGCACCGCAACGCGATGCGCTTCTTCAACTTCGACCCGTTCAAGCATTTCGCCCGCGAAGAGCTGGCGGTCGGAGCTTTGCGCGCCAAGGCTGCAGCCAACAGGGTTGATATCACGCCCAAGTCCACGGGTGGTGCCGCGCCGCTCAAAGCTGGTGAGACACAGCGCGTCGTCACATCGGGCGATGTCGCCAAGATGTTCGCCAAGCACTCGGAAGCTGCTTGACCGGGATCAGTTGGCAGGTGGAGGGCAACAGCGTGAAGATACTCGAATATCGCAATCTCGTGGGTGGAGAATTGTACCCGGCGAAGTCCGGAAAACTCCTCGACTCAATCAACCCGGCAACCGGCAAGGTGTGGGCGCGCATCCCTGCGGGGGACAAGGCGGATGTCGATGCAGCTGTGGCAGCAGCAACCGCAGCGTTTCCGGCGTGGTCCGGGTTACCGGCCGCGGCCCGGTGTTACTACCTGAAACAGGTGGCTGATATCTTCGTCCAACACGCGGAAGAGCTCGCACGTCTGGAGACGCTCGACAACGGCTGGCCCCTGGCCGATAACATTCGAACTTTCGGTATGGGCATGAAGTTCCTTTGGGAGCGCTCGGGCAGTTTGACGCTCGAGGCCATCACCGGCCGAAGCGCAATTCTCGATCGC
>Ga0307509_10000213_pt1 | contig 92556 bp, 93 predicted proteins | sample 10_EM_MG_FD_202245 | JGI IMG/M metagenome (GOLD analysis project Ga0307509, IMG submission 202245) | Populus trichocarpa ectomycorrhiza microbial communities from riparian zone in the Pacific Northwest, United States - 10_EM | ecosystem: Host-associated > Plants > Roots > Unclassified | place...
GAACTATTGTGAGATTAACCCCCAGTATATAAATTGGACTCTAAAGAGGTCAGCATACATCGAGATGCCACAGTAACAATGTTCCGTAATAGATAACAAACATACGGTCACAACCCACCTATCTATAATGTAAAAACCGGTCTGTTTTCATCCTCCATACCACAAATCCAGAATTGAAACAACATAATAAGATGTACCCTTCAAGCCATTTGAGGCCACCTCTCCGTAGGGGGACGGTGGCCATACCGCCAAACATCGCGTACAGCCAGACCAACAAACAATTAAGCCATACTCGCACAACCCGAGAAACCTATCTCCCCAGCGAAAATAAATAGGCGAATTATGGCTCTACTATACTGGAGTATATAGAATACCGAAGACTGCGTAGATAAAACTACCAATTTCTACTGTAAATTTTCATAGGGGCTGATATGGTGGATCCTGGGAATGATTGGGAATGTGGGTTCTTCTTTTTCGTCTATTTTCCTTGTTTTGACTAAGGTAAGTTTTCAATAAGCTCGATATTTCAGGGGCGACTGGGAGGGCGGGTAGGGTTAAAGGCGAATTTACTAGCTTTGATACGGATGTGGTCCAAGTTATCACCAGGGAGCAAGAAGTGCTCAATTGACCGAAAGATCGAAGACGGCGTCGAGTGACCACGATCCTGGGTAGAGCCAGTTCGCCGGGAAGAGGATGTCTTAGAGAGAGGGAATATACGCCGTATTATCCCTACGGGACCTGGACCGGACTAACATATTAGCAATTAATAATTCTCGAGCATTAAGTCAAGCACCTGATACAGCACCTAGAGTCTTAAGACTTAAGGTTATTTCAGCTTTATTTGCCACGAAAGGAGGAAAGTCGGAGGATTAGATATGCTTTCTCGAACTTAGCCACCATCCCAATCCCTAATGACGGCTCCAATGATGGCTCCCGACTGAAGTCCAACAATCCAGACGAACTTGGGCCTTCAATCGGCCATGCCTAGAGCATCATTCTCTATCTTCATTCTAAAGAACCCGAAGAAAAATTTGGATTCACAGGTTCTCACTCTGGGAAAAGAGTGAAATGCCAAGGTTTCTAGGCCTGGCATGGTCATGACGACTAGAACTCGTTCGCTTCCGGTTCCATCCATAATTGCCCGCATCCCGTGCTGAATTACGATGTTTGTCCGCTTCGCCGACATGAAGGGTCCTCCATTCTCCGCAGTTTCGTTAGACCAAGTTAGCTGCTTCCTCCTTATTTCTTCAATCAAAACCCCCTCTTTCTCCTCACCAGGCTGCGCCCAGCTCTCATGTGACCTCTCGTCATTTATCATCACATCAATCTATAAACACACTACCGGTAAAAGTTGCTCCTTTCCCCCCCCCCCTACTCTTGACATTCTAAGAGTGCCTAATCACTGTACTGCTACTTTTATAGCCTCTACCAGTGGTCACCATAATGCACAGGTCTCTCTGCGCGATCAGCACTGACATTTGTGTTATATATCTACTAGTCCCCGGGTTCTCAAGTCAGCTCGAGGAAAACGTTCTGTACCGAGCAAGCCGGGCTCTTAAAAAACGAGTATTCTTCCATTGCCACCAATCGCCAAGTTTGTCCCCTAAATTTGACCCAAAAAAATGCGAAGCTCACTTGGTGTATTGTGCTATCAGGAGTATCTACTATTCTACTAGATTCCCCCTACCGTTCCGCGTCGATTGGGATTCGCAAACCCCACCCATTTTGACTCTTTCACCTGCCCTTTCGAACGCCACCCCGAACCACCCACTACGGCATTGAGGATAGACGTCTTACCCACCGCCCTAAGCTAGTGAGTTTTATTCGCCAAGAACCTCTAGTGCGCGTTCTAACTGTGATATAGGTTGATACTAATCGTCAGGAGCAGTGTTCCCAACCGTCCATCTTCGGGTGAGGGCGGGACGGACTACGGCCGGGAAGGTGAGGACCGACGGACTATAGGGGACTATAGTCCTAGCGCTTGGACCTCCTGTGCTAGCCAAGTTGAGATCATACACCCATGAGACATCACTCGTGCCGTCCCCGGCCGTCCCTGTTGAAAACTGCAGTTCAATGGCCGCACTTGGTGCGGGATATTCCCAGCTCTCTCTGCCCGCACTGACCGCAGTGGTATACGTACGCACCATCAAAGGACGCGTAATCCTGTGTTTTTGTTTCCGCCCCTTGTTTCTATCTTTCTTCCTGTCTTCTCTCACGACACACCTTTGCTCCTGTGCACATAACTTTCCTCATTACTTTCCTTTCATCAACTCAACACAATAAATCAACGATCCTTATCTCCATTAAAGCGGTTTCACCCCACTGCCTAGAATCCCAACCATAAATCATTTCTTCGCAACCACTATTTCCAACAGTCCCCCGCCGTCCCTCACCATTACCGGCCGCCTTCGACAGTCCCCGGCCGTCCTCAACCGTCCCCGGAAGTCCTCGGCCAACACCTGCCGCCCACCCCCCCCTGCCCTGAACTAACATGTTTCACCCTATAGGGCCCGCCGTCCTGCCCTTAGGCCGCCCCGGACGGACTACAGATAGCCGTCCCGTCCCGTCCAGGGCTCTTGGCAGTCCCCCCGCGGGGCCCCGCCGGGCCCCCGGACGGTTGGGAACACTGCCTCTTTCTATCACCACACAACATGCCACCTCCTACCGATTCAGATCCTACCGATCGATATCCTACAAAAGTCGATGCTTCCACCAAACTTAAAAACCTACTGGTACATCTTGAAACCAACTCCCGCGTCACCAACGCCAACCTGTACAGCATGATCGAAATTGTCCGCGCCTTTACGAAAATGTTCAAGTTGAAAGATGCAAAGGGAGATGTTGTTGAGCGAGATGGGGGGGGGGCATTAGAGCTGGGAGAGTATTTTATTTCTACCAATGGTAGGATTCTTTGCTCTTTGCTTTTTGATACGCTGTTGCTCACTCAAAATAGGTTCTGTGACTCCAACTCACCGGGATGCGTACGGCTTTACCGACAGACTCGATGTTCTCCCCCCCAGAGTCAGACTACCCCATCAACTCCGTACAAAATGAACTCTTGCCCGTGTTAGAGTTTACGGAAGCGGGTAGTTGTCAGAGACAAGGAAAGCGGATAGATGAAGGACAAGGCGGGAGAATCGTTTTAGTTGTTTCATTTGTTCTAGATGGAAGGATAGACGGAAGGGTTTCTGGTGATGTCTTTCCTTTGTTGTTATTATTACAGAGATGCGCAGGCAAATGGGAATATGCCTGAAGGAGAGATTGATGGGTGTGGCAGATGATAGAATGGATGAGATACTTTTATTCTTATATAGACTTATGTTTACTTAGTTTTGTTCTATGATGACGAGTCAATGAAGTTTCCGATTATACGTACCCTTTAGTTTGAGCGCTGAGTCTAGATCGAGCTGTTTGACCGCTACGCGATTTATCCCCCGCAACAGCTTGCGCGTGGTGCTCACTCCGCGTCGATTGTGATTCGCAAACCCCACCCATTTTGACTCTTTCACTTGCCCTTCCGAACGGCCCATCCCGAACCACCCACTACGGCATTGAGGATAGATGTCTTGTCCACCGCCTTAAGCTAGTGAGCTATGTTCGCCAAGAAGCTCCGGCGCCCGTTCTGACTGTCATATAGGTTAATACTGATCGTCAGGAGTTATACTGATTTTGGGAGGAGAGAATGCAGTCTACGAGCACGCCTCAATGAACCGCATAGGAAATAGAAGAAAACCTAGCCAACCCTAAACCTATATCTACTCCGCCTGACCGGGGTGCTACCCTCCGCGTCTAACTTATCATCCCATGCTCAACCTGATAGTTAGTATCCCCAGACGGTTTGGTGTTTCCTGGAATTGGCTGGTAAAGCGCCTACTCTCTGAAATACCGGTACGATTATAAGACGCGACCACTCTGATTAAAAGTCGATTCTCTTGTGCTGGCATTCCTAGATGGTTCACCTGTGGGCCTGTGGCTAGATGACGGGATAGCCGTTGCCCAAAAGCTTCCTTCAGTGTCTGTAAGACGAGTTGCTTAACTAAGCGAGGAAGGAGTTGTGTCGGCACAGCAGGTCTAACATGACCAGCTCATTTGGCAACTATTTTTTTTACCCGGAAAATCCAAATTCTGAGTTGAAATTTCTAGTTTCTTGGCGTGCACGGACATAATTTGTATGGGTGGCAATTCGAAACTTGTGAATTTTCGAATAAAAAAATAGTTGCTAAAATGACTATTGCGCCATCACTATCACCAAACATTCATCGCTCAGCCATTTCCCAACCAACAATGATCCTATACTCACGGAGAAGGCTCGAGATTGCACGACGTGATCCTTGTTGATCTGCTATGGGATTATCTTTATTGATTCTGCCCACTCTTTTTTCTTCATATTATTATCCCCTTTGTTACCTTCTCGCGAGGTGGTTGACGTTGAGAAGGTAACAGATGGGAGTGTCGCGAAAAAAGTTAGGGTTAAGCCCTATGCCCTGAAGTCTCCTCCAGGTCTGCCAGACGACTTAATTATATAAGCAAGGAAGGTGGTATAGACTTTAGGTTAGCCAGCGAGTTTTCTTCACCTTCGACCAAGGTGAATAGCCGGGGAGCTACCAGTACTTGTAAGTCAAAGGGGCACCATTCATTTATTTATTTTTCCCCTTGCTCAGCCGCCCTTTCATAGGTGCCGATGGTACGAGTAGAAGTGTGCTGCCAGGGGGATTGTATTTAGAAGACCTTGTCTCTTGGTGATGGTATGAGTATAGATCCCGGGAAGAATCCCCTCTAACCTATTAAACGTTTTACCTATGCATTGCGAACGAAATTTCGGTTGCCCCTAATGGCCTGGGAGCCTAGCTATTGGCATGAGCGTATCCCGGCGATAGCTCGAACCTGCTTCTTCGGAATTTTATTGCGTGTCGCACTGGGCCAATCCCGAGCAACACCGGTATAAATCACAGCGAAGCTCATATTACTGTGGCGAGTTCCACGGGCTTAGTTATTATTCAGTGAGTATCATATGTGACTAGGGCCAAGGCTGGTAAGGCGGTAGGTAGAGGCCAGGAAAGTAAGACGGAAGGGCATAATTTAGGATGTAGTGTATAAGTGCTTCGATTCCTATATAGCAGGATGACTTCTTCCCCATCCCAGGAAAAACGGCCAGCCACCAGATCGCAATCCGATTTTATCGCAGCACGAGTGACAGCCTATGAACCTTTTCATTCATCTCTCACCTCTCCTTGTTTCCCTTTCCTGCCTGCGAGCTAATCACGTGAGAATATATTACCCAGAATCCTACCTCAAAGCGGTTAGGAAGTCTATAAATACCCCCACCTAAAACAACACCAGAACAATTGAAGATATCCATACTGAGGAACTAGTTAGCAAAGGGGCCGGCTATCCCGGGCTGCGGAGGGCAAATCAGAAAAAAAAACATGCGGGTAACCATTACATAATGCGGGGAAACAGCGGCTTGTTTTAATTACGATAAGGTGCGCGATGTACTGTACCGTACGAGTACCGCACATCGCCACCACCAACCCACCAGTTATTCTGGGAACATAACAGCAGAGGAAAAGTCGTACGTTAACTCAACCTCTCCTCACGTCCTTGCCACCACCGCCGCGAGTGACCGGGGGGCACGTGCTGCTACCATGCACATTGCCGGCGGAATAGGAATCCCTTCTGGATATACTGGAGTCCCCTACCCTTTCCCTCATCGTGCAGCATTGTGCCACCAGTCTGGCGGTTACACAGTAAAAGTCAAGTACCTTCAATCCTTATCTTGTGCCCCAAACACAAACACAAGCACTGTTCGATCGACCACAGCCGATAGTTCCCAGAGCGGGGATCCCCCCCATAAAAATGGTTGGCGGGCGGGAGCGGTGATAACAAATGCCGAGCTCGAGTGGGACCGACAGTAGGCAGAATAGACCTTCCACCTAGCTTCTTTCTATCCATCTATTGATAGCTATGATATATAGCGCAAATTAGGTGTATCATGTGATCAATACGAACATGTGAATCAGCGAGAACTCTCTGACCGGACCGAGTGCAGTTTCAGAGTGAATTCATCGCCAAGCAGTCCGAATCTGAAGTCCCATCATATCCGTCAAGTGGTACAGTATATACTCTCTTCGAACGAAACAAACCCCCTCCCAATTACCGGTAACCTGAAATCTGCCAAGGCAAAATAATCCAAGGGAACCCTAGACCCCTTCACCACAAAATAAAACAAAACAACAAGAAGCCGTCAAGTTGAATCAACGCAATTGAAACGACCAACCAGTAGATCAATGCCCTTGCTGACTCATCATCGTATAATCAAATCCCCTCCCCCATTCAATCTTTGCGTAGGAAGAATAAGGTTGGGGCGAACGATAAAGTGAAGGGCAGAAAGCCCCCTACTGATATTCAACAGTCCACAAAAAGAAAAGAAAAGTGAATAATTGTAGGGCGCGCACCTAGAAACAGTAAGGTATCCATCAGAGGCGAGGGTCGTACATGCGATGGGGGGACCGCAAGCACATACCCGAGTACTGCACTGGATTGGTGAATCAGTGAGGTTAATCGCTTTGGGGTAAACGAATTGGAAATAAGTTCAGAGTACGTAGTGCTCGAGTACCGGTACGGTAGTGAGTATCCCATCCTATTGATATTGATCTTGTTGCACGGTACGAGACCCCTCTTCTCTTGCCCTTTTAGAATCAGCTCCCTACGTAAATTCTGCGGTGAAGGTTGGTCTATAGGACAGACATTTATGGCAAGTACCGCTTGGGCAAGGTATTAGTGGATGGATGGAGGCATGGTTGCGGGTATTATGATATTGTATCATAAGGTTGGCAATGCGGGTTACTCTTTCTTTCTTCCCTTCTTTCCTCTCTCTCTGCTGTTGCCGCTCTTCAGTTGACTCCTTCTCAGTCCTTCCCAGTATATATTGGTCTCCGATGCCTGTAATGTTGGTTACGGGCTTTTCTACCTTCTTGTCCGCCATGCCGCAGGAAGTCGTGTTTCTACTCAAAATATTAGAAATTATCAACAGTATGGTAGTGAGAGGATTCTCATGGCTAACGGAGTCAGCGTGATGCAAAGTCGAGGCACCGGGGTCAAAGCTACAACAGACCAATAGTCCGCGTGAGCGAACGGCATTGCGAGAAAACCGTAACCACCTCTGCTAGTTCCTCACCAACATTCACAGCATCACCTCCAGGTGGCAGCACTGCCACATCCTCCTGGAGTTCAACAGCAACATCTGCAGGGGCTGGCCCCCCCAAGGGTAAATCACTACCGTAAAATCCCGTATAATCCACTATTTCCGTGACAGGGGTTAATCTCCAGTCCACCCAATAGGTTTAGTTTGACAGGTTACCGGAATTGCGAACACCAGTTAACGAGATCTAGCACAATCAGCACGCTCGGGTTTTACCGTGTAAGGAAAACAGCAATCCTACTTGGGGCCTTTGTCTTTGAATGCGGAGATTAACCCCTGCTGCGGAGATAGTGGATTATACGAGATTTTACCGTACAAGGTCCGGCAAGAAGTTTTGGAACAGTTATTTAAGGTTAACCAGCCAAATATATCCCTGTCTGCTCCGGTTAACAGGTTCCCACAGGCTCATGCCGAAGCAGCCCCGGACTTCCACAGGCACCTCAAATCCGCCACCTCTGGTAAGAACCTCTTTCCCCTCCACCGAGTATTCAAGTTCCAAAGTTCCCCAATTATAACAATCACCTCTAGCATCGTCCTCGAATACGGTACGTAGCCAAAACCAAGTGACTCAAACTGTCAATGGTTAACTCATACGATTAACCAACACCAGCGGGACACTCCTCTATGCACATTCTACCCCCCACACCGACTCCCCCGCCACCACGCTGTCAGTCACGTGGGGCACAACCCTCGATACCTACGGTACTTTTGTGTTCCGAGGTCCGTTTTAGAGCATCCTAGGGCTATAACAGCGACATTCCAACGCTAGCCACCGCAAAGGCGATAGTCTACGAGTACTGCTACTTACTCTACGTCCGGCATCACAAGGCCCAATTTGGCGGCTTAGTCTGTGTGCTCCGCAGAAGTTGTACTGGTACTGTACGTCCACCGGTACTTGGAGTGTAGGGGCTGTGATGCCAGCGGATGGTTCTGGTCAACAGTATGTCCCACGCTTCTTCTATGGGTGATTTGGGTTGGGGTGAATGGTGCCAATCCCACCCTCTCAGATCCGCTCCTATGGCGGAGCCACTAAAGATGTTTAACGGGGCGACATAGTCTAAAACCTTTAACTCTAGCATGTTGACAGCGATAGTAGAACCTCACGGCACGTGACGGCCCTTAGCTTACGGTTACTCAATGCTAACCATCTCATAGAATCCTAGGCGCTCTCCCACGATAACTCCACTAGCCGCATGGTGGCTAATTTTGAAAGTTTCTCAACAGAATCAAGGGCACCGGGGATAAACTCAATGCCATTGGCCTCAAGCTCGCCTACTGCTGCTGGAGACGCTACCCACGCCGGATATCTCGTTTCGCTCGTCCACCAGGAGGTCGACGCCGAGCCTTGGGTGGGTGAGGGTCGACTGTCGGTGCTCCAACCTGCCTCAGAAACCCCTCCTAATACTACGGGTAGACATAGAATACGACAACTACCGGTACGCTACCCCTAATCACTAGATAGACGAGTACTCGAGTACCAATATTGGACAGAGTGCTGGCACGGAACGTGGGAGAACCAAACCGGTGGGTTAGCGGCCCCTGCTCAGCGTGCGACGATTTTACCCGAGGCCGCTAATGTCATTGGTGCTGCTCCAGTCTCGAGGTATCAGCAGGATACGGCAGATCCCAGTCGAATTCTACCAAGCAACCAAACCTCGTGGGAGACACGCTGCACAAGCAGAACAGAACGACATTATCGCCTGCTCCTTCTGCAATTGCCACACCTTTTAGTCATACCCATATCCAATCATCTATCAGCCAGACGAACCAACCAATTGCAGGTCATGCTTGCGCTGAGTGATGGGCAATGATGCTAGCCAGAGCCGTAGGATGCGGAAGCGACTTGTCAGGATAGGTGTCGTAGGGATTCAGCGCTAGCGCGGCCGGGTTGAAGCCGGGAATCTAAGGTGGAAATTCCCATGCAAAGTCAGTTCGGCCGCACGAGTAAGTGCATTCACTAGCATCCAATGTTCTTTGGTGCTTGCAGCTAACATGTGACAAAGTGCCGCCATCAACCATGGCATCCTCCTTGGATAGCAGATTCTTCGTAAGTCTTTCTCTCTTTGCAAAATTACTAAAAGGTTACTTACAGCAGTAGGGTCACAACGACTTTGACATGCTGGAAGCTGGAAATGGAAACCCAACCACCGCAAATTACTCCAAACATCCCCGAACCCATAAACAACCCTAACCCTATGTAGGAGGAATTCTACCCTCGTTTAGTCTCTGGGTGGTGTAAACTGTATACGAACTACCGTATCTTTACACTACTTGTACCTATCCAGCACCATTCTACCTAAGGCGTCAATCCCGGCTGGGCTCCGAACCAAACACATCCTGCAGAATGCCTGCTCTGGCTGGCCCAGGCGCGGAATCCACATCTCCGCCGTGAGCAAATTTGGACAATACTAGTCCCGAAATTAAACCCTAAGAATAAGTACACAGTCAGCGAATGTAAACCCACAAAAGGCTCGGAAACCACAAGGAAGAGCACAAGTTCTATGATAGCTCAAGGCCCACGATACCGCGGCTCTGCTATCCGGAGAGAAGGACGAGAAGCAACAGTGCTCCGACCCTAAGAAGCTACCGGTGCCAAAGCAGAAGACTTACGTACCCCATGAAGCCAGGGGGCGGCCGTCTCCAGGCACCTTTAAGAGAGCCTGATGTTATCGTTGGCGTACCGGTAGTGATTGGGTACTGATCGTCGCCGATGGGGGTTAGCTTATCAGTGGTGGCGGTCCTGCACAGTTATTGAATTGTAACGTAGCCCAACCTCGTTGTATTGTACCAGTACTCGTGCTGGAGTGCGTATTGTAACCTGCAGGATATACTTTTTATTACACAATAACGAAGTCTCACCTTATAACGTTAACCTCTCACCACTTTTTATTTCCTTTTTCTCACCCGCTTTTTGTGAATTGTGAACGTGATCTGCCTTGGCTCACGTAGGCTCTCCCCACATAATACAGCAGGCCTCCCAACTTCTGCTCCCCGCCCTCTGAGGACATGTGCAATCGCAGCGAACAAGCGCCACAAAACATCAACTGTCTCTCCACCAGGCGCACCGATCACCTTTCCCTCGCCACTGGTATCATAATTTGTGCAAGCGTGTACCAAAAGCAAGGAAAAATTAAAAATATCCATCATGCCATGAAAAACAATACACACACCCGACCAACCAGACCCTGATCCTTGGCCCCTTTCCATTATTACTTCTTCTTCCCCACAACCATTCACCCTCTAACCCTTCAGCCGCGCCCCGCCCTTATCTCTCCCTGGCCGCCAAGACACGAAAAAATCCTGTCCCGCGCCTGTTCAATTTTGGACTAATGGGGTGGTGAGTGAATAGGCAACTTTTTTGTTGATAGAACACTAAACTTTCGTAGATGTTTAGGCTTCGGACGATAATTAATATTTATTAGCTTAGCTACTTACATGACCGCAGTTAGTCTAGTACCAGTGCAGTTATCACTGAGGAATACCGAAGTTTGTAGTTCAAAAAGTCCCTTAACTTAGTCATCTATGCGCTCAAACATCAACAAGGGGGGAAGCACAAAAATTTTCAATGTCTTGCTTGCTTTGTTTCCATGAGATAAATAAGACCTTGATTCTCGGCGGTGGTGGTGTCACAGCGGATCCGCGCTCCTCATTGGAGCTCCATCGTAAATTAGGGTTGACTTGCAAGTGCAATAAATCGAGCAGCTTCCACGATACAAAGAGTCAGGGATAAAACAATGGTGGGTGCATAACTACAAAGTGAGTTAATAGCTTTTTGCGCACTTTGAGGAAAACGGGGCAACCAATGGTCACCTGTACTATGTATGTATTTATTCCCTTACCTACCCTCAGCCAATTTTAAAAGAGATAGTCTATATAATTAATGGATCAAGCACCTGACCGCCAAGTTCAATACATCTATGATATGAGGAAGAGAGAAAAAAGGTCTTCTTTTTCATGCTCTCTCTCTCTCGTCCACATTCCTAGACAAGTCCGGTCACTGCGTACCACCAAATTTGACCAAAATCAATATCAACGCTCCCCCCTTCCCCGCTCCATTACTGCTTTTTATGCCTGACCCTTGCGCCCTATTTACCTGTACAATAAATACAAGAAACTTGTAGCCGTGCCGGTATGCTGCCCGTTACTATACCCACTTTTTTTTTTTTTTTTTCAAGCATCATACGTACTCTACCACGTATGAAGCACTGTACTCGTAGTGGCCATCCCCGCTGTCGATCCTAACTATTTATTTGTTTATTTATTTATTCTGCAGTTGTGGGCTTCACTCCTACTCGAGGTGCGGCACTTTGTAACTTGTTACTTTACTAGTACTCGTGCAGAAGAAGGCTTGCGCGATACATTATAGCCGCAAAAAGTGACTTCGGGTAGGATTGGAGGGGCTGAATTTAAGGTGATTGACTTGCATGTAGTCAGTCGATCGAGGCGATTCTCCCCCTCCTCATGGGCTGAATGGGCTTGGAGGGGGACGGCTGCGGGATTCGGGGATGATGGATAATTGGAGTCTGAGCTAAAAGGTACAGTACAAGTAACCACTTCCCCATCTGGAAAAAATGCGCCTGTGGGAAAAGTGCAAATGCGAGTTGAACAGTATGTGCAAGTGAAGTGTTCCTTGTTCATTAAATTTGGTTAGGCTATGCCTCCTGCACCCCCAACGCTACCGCTACACCCCGCCTACCTAGGGTTTACATAAAACATTATTTTCCATCACTTGTATCCCCGTCCATTGATAAATCAAAAACAAAAAACAAAAAACGAGTGTGAGAGTTTGAGAGAGGGGAGGAATTTTAAGAGTGAAAAGGAAAGAGAACAAAAAGGGCTATTTAAAATTTATGTTTATGTTTGGGTATAATCTAAGTTCGGTACCAGTTCTCCTTAGGATCGTTAAGGCATTCGCCGACAGTGACAGCTAGAAATCGGAAGAGTCAGCCCACAATCCCACAGGCAATTGCTCAATGATAGACAAAGCTAGAAGGAAGGGAAAGACATACCTTTATAGTTATTCTTCTTGATCGTCTCCAACATAGCCTTGACCAAAGTCGCAGCAGTGTTCTCATGAATATCATGGGCGATAGCCAAAAAGTCCTGGGTATTAGGAGAAGTGTTATCAACCTTGTTGTTGAAGTTATTCACGGCATTAACGATGGTGGATGGGGTGTCATTGTTGTAATCATCGGTGTCCACGTCAAAGTAGATAATGTGATAGCCCAGCGTGTTCATCGTGCCAACGCAGTCGCCAGTGCAAGAGGAGTATGGAGGGCGCATGTATGTCGGGAACTTCCCAACGATGTTGCGGAGGGCAGCCTCGTTGTTGTACATCTCGGCTCTGCGGGCGTCTTCAGTGATTGTGGAGAGATCTGGGTGGGTCCAACTGTTGGATTGTTAACGATTGTTTTTATTAGATTAGCTCTAAAAAGGGCCAGGTGGGTAGACTTACGTATGAGAGGCAATCTGATGGCCTTCGTTCTCCATACGTTTAATTAGATCGGACCATTGGGCTGTGGTGTCGATGGCGCCTTTGCCAAGGTTGTTTCCACTGAAGTATTAATTAGTTTTTGATGGAGGGATACGATAGTTCGTGGAAACTCACGTAATGAAAAACGTAGCCCTAGCACCGTACGCCTTGAGCGTATCCAGCACGGATGCAGTGTATATGTAAGGGCCATCATCAAAAGTCAAGGCAACCGTTCCTGGCACAGAACAGCTGCCAATATCCTCTGCATAAGGGACACTCCCAAGCTTGGTTCTCGCGGTGCCAGAAGTGTTTCCCCCACTTGGTGTAGTGGATACTACTCCACCACATTTCTGAAAAAGAAAAAAATCAGCCAGAAGTCAATAATGGTGAGGGAGGTATAGAGAAAGAGAACATACACCATAAGCCGCCTGGCAGCCCGTCCCACAGTGGTCCGCCGTGTCACCACACCATCCAGAGACGGAACAGCACGCATTCGCCGTCGTAGCGTCACACTTCAAACCACCATTCGCGGCACCACATTGTCCAGTGCTAGAATCCCTACGAGAGAAACCATGTGGAGAAGCAATTGTCGCCGGGAGCAATGCCAGCAACGCGGCCGTAGCGGGAACCATTGAAAAATGCATAGCGAGTGTGTTTGTGTCTCTTCAACGAGGGGGAGATTTGGATAGAGAGATGGACGGACAGGGAGGAAAGGATGCAAGTGCAGTATGCTCGATCTAACGAAAGACAGCGATGGGACTGAATCTCGACTCAGGATGAGGGGATCTCGAGGGTCTAAATACTCTTCTCTGCTAGCCGGGAATCCCACCCACGGCCCGCAAGGCCAGGAGCAAGAGAACAAGGCCATCAAATCAAAACCACCCACCGTTACAGGAAGACCCTAATCTGGACTATTAATCTTCAACCTGCATGGGCGGGAAAGGGTTAGGAGTAGACAATACAATAACCCTGTTTCGTAGATCCTACAAACCCACCGAATAGGAATAGCCCGCTTCAGTTACCATAATGTCATAAGGAACCATGGATGTGTGGAAAGACGGATGGATGGATGGTAAGGGTGGGGTGCGAGGGGTGGTGTAGCTGCGGTTGGCGGGTCATCAAAATAGTAACGGAGTTAATTCAACTGGTCCAACTAGTAGTAAAAACTAACCACTCTTGGCAATTTATAAACGAGAAGAGACAGGTCAGCAACGAAATGGTTTCTGCGAAATGGACGATGCAAAAAACAAAACAAGGAAAACTTCCCTCGGAATTGAGTTAACTTTGTTGCCTGAAATCTCGAAAGTATTGGCTTACCGCGGCCCAGTTGAAGTTTGACACTCTGTCTGATATGGGAATTGCCCCCCTCAGTGTCCAACTTGAACTGAGCCGCGCGAGAACACAAGTACTTTTTGGGGACCATCAAAAATTGGAAACTAAAAAGGGCAGCGGGGTAGGGGTTACTTGATCGGACGATAATGCTTACAAGGCTACAGAAACCAAAAACCCACACTAGTTGCTTTGAAACTACGCCCAATTGAACCAGTGGGAATCGAAGGTTAAGAGAAAATTTTTATTATCACAACCAACTCATACAAATTGGGCTATTTCTGACATCAATCTCCACCTCGTATTTGCTTTTATCATGTTTTGTTCATGGGATATCATACGGTACTTGGTAGCTATTCCTAGTTTCCATTGTCTCTAGAAGACTTTTTTAATTTCCAAGTCCTGATGTGGTTCGTCGTTGGGTGGAGAATCTGGACGATCACTTCCTTCCGATTTTCAATGACTCCCCCCGGACTTGATGGGGATGTACCCTTGTAAGTTACTCGAGTAGTTAATACCACCCAGGTATATAGGCACAAATAAGGAATAGGCAACATGTGCCCGAACACAAGGGTTAGGAAAACAGAGCTAATTATCTGTGGGTATCTGAGCACCCATGCTAAATACGTACTAGAATTCCCGGGTACTTCTTACCTGTTACTTGTGGCTAAGTGCTTACGACCTGTACACGCAGACCGAATTGAAGCCGAACATTTTGTATAGGGATTATTATTACCTGCCTTAGCCGTCAGGCTTCAACTCAACCGCTTGGGCACTTGCACTTCACATCGAAATTTCACAGACAGCCCTACACCAAGTATTCCACCTTAACCAACGGTTTAAGTTACGGTATCACCCCAAGTAATCAACCCCCCCCCCCCCGGCTGGCTATCAAGCCAAAGAAAAGGAGAAAAAGCAGTCAAAAACCCATCTCAGTCAGAGGCCCATGCCAGAATCGAAGTGCAAGCCATTGTTTAACAACGCCATATCCAGCACTCAGGTACAGTAACGCAGTCGCACAGTATCGTATACTTTAGTACGGCACAGGCGCTCTACAAACCGGTAAATAAGAACTCTTACGTGGTTTGCAAATAGCCCTGCAGATTCGATTCAAATAAAAAGGGGGTGGGAATGCAAAAGGACAAGCAAGAGCAGAACAGAACATAATAGAACAGCATGAATTAAAAATCCCCTTAACTTCTGTTCCACTGCCAACCGCACCTTCCCTCCCAAAACCCAAGACTACCCGTACTTAGCCACTTTAGTAGGGAACTAATGTCTATCAGATACATCCTCCGCATAACAGCAAGGATGGCCTCCGAGTGGACCGTCGAAGATGATGAATTGGCTGGTGTAACGCTCGGCACGGAGAAAGCTGGGCTACTTACCTAGGTTGTCTTATTTACTACTATTCCTAGCAGCTCAGCTACCACAGCTAGGTACCATACTCGTGCAGCACAGGGCTGGCTCTGAACAAGTATCTCTACCAGGGTCCGTCTACGATGAACAATTTCCTTTTCTTCCCCCTCATCCTTTCTTCCTTTGCCTTGTCTTCATTTCTTTTGCCAGCTTGTTGGGAAGGGAAAGGGGGGAAAAGGAAAAAGCCAAGATATCATATTTATGGCGACGGTGGCGACGAAGACTCTCCCGAGCAGAACTACCTCGTACTTTTTCCTTTATGCGAAGAAAGTAACCGGTAGGTGGGGACTACATCCAACCAATCAAATAATGGAACACCCGGGGAGCCCGCCCAACAAGAACAAAGCATTTTTACAGTACTTGTAATCCCGCTGCTTTCTATGATAGGTGGCCCTCAAAGACAACCTAAATCATAGCGTCAAACTCGTTTCCCATTCTTTCACTTTCCGTATTCGTATCGCACTTCTTTTTTTTTAAGGGTACAAAAAGCTGATGAAAGAAACACTTTCAACGATCTCACTTCAAAACAGCACTCTGGCCAAGCCATAGATAAATAGACATAGACTCCTAAATACGTTAGGCGCTAGTACGTTCAAACACGACTCCCCTATTCCCGTTCCATCTCGAATCTGCAATAAAACTCCATATCCTAACTGTACCAGTGTAGCTGGGACAAGGCCTTTTCAGGGCTCCGATTTCGACGCAATTGTAGGCTTCACCTCAGCAACTCCTTCCGGTATCAACATAAAAGTACAGTACCTGCAGGTTCTCGCCAAATAACGCGGTAGTTCCTTCAGAATATAAACGAGTCTCGGGAGGCAGTGTACTCGCGGTAGGGGTAAAGTACTGGAACAGACATAGGGGTAAATGTCTGTGCGAGAAACAGAAAAAGGAGCGGTTATTTCCCTTCTGAGGTATCTTGAGATCCGAATGAAGGAAATTTCGCATTGGCCATCTTGACCCAACTTGTTCCAATACTTTACCCCTACCACGAGTAGGTATAGTACGACTACGAACCCCCCCCCCCCTCTCCCACCCTTCGAGACCTCCAGGGCCTTCGTTTGTTCCTGTACTCGTAGACGTTTGCTCTAGTAATCATTTACTCACAGTCCGTGCTTTACTCTCTGGCTTACGTTCCGCCCGCCCCTCCCAGGGTTGCCACTTCGTTGGCCGGCGATGGGACGACGGCCCCACCAAGCAAGGAATCACCAAGGCACCTGCTCTTGCACGTTTGGACCTGCAACCTTATCAGACATTCCGGTACTTCCTTCTTAGCCCCCCCGGGTTTGGGAAAAAGGTTTATGTAAGCTTTTCAAGAGGAGAGACTTCTGACGCCGCGTGCTCAACGCTTTTTGCGCAAGGTATATATCGTAATATTATTAACGGACCCACTGGAGACTTGGCACTCCAAGGAGAAGAAGAAGAAAAATAACGCTTTTTTCCAAGCCCGGGGGCTGAATGGTTCCGTTTAATAAGTTATATACGACACCGAACACGATACCGTAGTCTAGTTCAATTATCTCTCCGGGAATTTATTGGGGATAAACCCCAACGAAGACTACTGTACGGTATTCGGGTGTGCCCATAAAAATCGGAAAACCAAGGGTAGCAGGACAGGGATTTGTGGTGACCATTAGATAAACTTTGCACAAGTAGAAAGAAACACAGGACTGTTCAAGTTGGGAATCTAGTTAGTCCAGCTGTATTTGCGTCTACCGTACAGTACCCTTCTCTAACACACGAACTTTGGAGATTCTAACGAGAGCTTCTGGAAGCTTCAACTAATATCTACAATCCCAATCCGTACTATTGCCAATTATTAACTATTGGTCCAGGGCATCTTAATCATTGGTGAGATAATATAAATGGTATCTATCATATTTCAACTTACTTGCGCCTGCCAGTTTCTTTATTACTTTCCATTTATACTGACCCCCTACAATCTTGCTGATCGTTCCCCCCGACTTTTATGGACACACACACACACACCAGAGCACGAGAAGAAGGTAAGAAAAGTCCAAATACTTCCTTCAGCCTTGTAATTGTCTCAGATCCGGGATTCCCCGAACTCGTATTTTTCAAATCACTTGCTCTCATCAGGTCTTTCTTTGTCTTTGAATATTATTTGTGATGCGAGCAACCCCATTCGCCATCAACACACAAGCACACACACCCATCTACTATCTATCCTCAAAACTATGATATGATATATCCACCCGTCCGTTCGCCCGACAAAAAACTCACCCGCCAGCAAACTGCACTGCACTGCGATACTGCCATATGTTTTTTTTTTCATTCTTTTTTTTCAGCCTCTTTACAATACCCTTCCTCCTTCTTCCTTCCTGCCTCTTCCCTCTCTTCCTTCACTTTCTTTTCTCCTCTTCCCACCCCCCAATATCTTTCTTTCTCTCCCTTCGTGCATCCTTCGAGTTCCCCCGCTTCTTCTTCCCTCTACAAGTACAACTCCGCCAATCCGGACTGACCCACATTCTCTCTCTCCTTTTCCTTTTCCAAAACAAAAAAAGGTACATACACACATACAGCACAGCGAGACAAGCTTTATGGCGCCGCACGGGCCGGATCAAACCAACAGTTACAAGTATCATACGGTACTTCCCCTTTACTTTTTTTTTATATATACTCGAGTACATCTATTTTCCTTCTTCCGATCGTTGGTACCATCATAATAACGGTAGGTTTTCTTTCTTTTGATGCTGTGGGGGTTATCATACCCGTACAACTGTATTATGTGCTACGGTACCTACCACGAGGGAAGAGGGAGGGGAGGAAGGAGGGGAGGGGGGGGGGGTAGCGGAACGGTAAAAACAGGCGGTTTTGGTACAAGTTACCTTATCCATTCTCCGGGGGAAGGAGATTAGGTAAAGATGGGGCAGGTGTTTGCCTTTTTCCTCGTGCATTGTTTGATGTTGAGACGCCCCTCTGACTATCATACCTACCTAACCTACCTACCTACCGTGCTACACAAAGTACCGTGATATATATCGGTATACTCGAGTATATCTACTACTGTGTTGCTGCTAGCCTGCTGCTGCTGCTAGTCAATCTACCCTAAGGAAGAAAAAAGTTCCCGCCGCCGACGTCTTTTTCCTTTCATTCATTCATTCATTCTTTCTTTCATTCAAGAAGTCTCCAGCGGCAGCCCTCCCTTTTTGGTCGCGCGGATATAATAATAATAATATTATTGTTATACTTGCGAGAAAACCAAGTCATGGTGCAACGGGACGGGCCTCGGATTCTGGTGTGTTTTTTTTCTTCTTTCTTTCTTTCTTTCTTCCTTTCTTTCTTTTTTACCGTTGATCCGCACCATAGCTTAATTCGCGCGCAAGTAAGAAAAGAAAGAAAAGAAAGAAAGATAGAGGCCAGGCTTCAGGTTCGCGATCAATGCAATGCATGCATGCAGAGAACATGGCTATCTTACTGTATGAGTAATCGCACGGCAATTCGTTTCCTAATCCACTACATCCAACACGAACACGACCTCGGAACCCCCGGGTCCTGTACTGTATTGTGCAGTCAGCGCCGCTCTGCAACAAGCATATACCACATGGGGAAAATAATAACCATCTGAAAAAGTTTTTCCTTTCTCTCTCTCTCCCTTGTCCCGGGGAATTATTCTCGGATTACACACAATTTCATACAATTAAATAAGAGCAACTAGAGAAGAATGAAAAAAAAGTATATGGAAAGGGGGAAAAACGGATGATACCACTACATCATATATACATCCTAAAACGCCCGCTGGACACACTCCTCTTGAAGGAGAAAAAAAAAAAAGACATGAAAAAGCGTCTCGTCCTTTGCATCTTACTTTCTCTCTCACCTCCCTCTCTTACTCCCTTCGTTCGAGGACACAGCATCATAATCATCATCCTGGAACATTCCGGGAAAAGCTGCCGCGGACGGTGGCCTTGCGCTCAATTCAGCCGGAGGTTGAGGTACCCCAGGGTTCATGGCCGAGGGCGTTGGCCTGCGGGCTATGGATGGAGGATGGTATCCCCCCCTGGCAGAGGGGGGTGGGGAAGAAGGCACATACGAGTATCCGGACGGCGATCTCATCGAGTTGCTATCCGAGATGACCGATTCAGGGTGGTGGTGGTATACGCCTGCGACCGGAGAGGGGCCTGGGGAGCTGTACGCTGGTGGACGATAAAATCCCGCGCTATCCATGTCGGTCTTTGCGGGATCGGCTCCCGAAAATACGTTTGTCTCCGCGGTTGCTTCTGCTTCCTGTTTGCGGCGGCGGAGGAGGCAGAATATTATTGCTCCGACTATTGCCAGGACTGCGAATCCTCCTACTGCTGAACCAACTATCACTCCGGTCGGAGTCTTTTTATCGGCCCCTGGCTTCGGGGAGGTTGTTGCGTTAGTACTTATTGACGATCCTCCGCAGCTCAGAGGCACAAGCTTTGAATCCGCCTTTGCACGATTGGTTTTTGCTAGGGCAAAGGTTTGGGGTTTACTCGTATAGTCAACGACAAGGTAGGTCTGAGAAAGGAAGGGCGCGCCGAGGAAGGGGAGAAGAGGGGTAACTCCCGCCGCGTAACCAGCCGTTCCAAACGTTGCTTGAATAGATCCTGCAATGTGGTCAGATTAAATGCTTCACGAGTCCATCACTCGGTTTCTCATACCTGGTATTTTATCCCAATGTCCATCGGCATTAATCTGAACTGCGTCATAAAACCATTCTTCACGTGGCATCGTTACGGAAAACCCTGAGTCAAGTTCGATAGTAAAGTCGCCATCAGGAATTGGATCCGTTAGGTTATAAAAATAATATTCCCAAGTAGCCCTCCAGAAGGTTGTGTTAGAACGGCCGTTCAACATGGTGTTGTTGAAATTTTGCTGGACTTGATAGGGCATGATCATTGACCAATATGCCGGTTCTACGCATGCCATAAATGGTTCTACAAAATATTAGTATAATTCAAGTTAAGCATAATCTAGCGAGTGGAGGAAAACATACGCATTCCGGCCATCAAATCGGTAGTCCCCCATTTCATCTTACTAACTGTCACCTGTAAAGGGCAAGGCTTGCTCTTGTCCGACGAAACAGTAAAATTGTGCCAGTCTTCCGGTTTAGCCTTGGCCGCGTTGTAGCCTCCGACCACTAATTCACCTGCAACATCTGCGGCGGTGAGACCGTAATCGAAAGCCCAGGAAGCGGAAGGCGTGATGTTGGCGGCAACAGCTGACTTGAGGAACACGGAATCAGAGGCAAGGCCAATAAAGCCAGCGCTTAGATAACATTCCGTCAGTTGAGATCGATCAATCAGAAATTAAGGTTAATCATACCCAAATGGAAATTTCCCATCATCGATAATGGTCATCGGGTAACCTTTAATGTCAAGATTGTTGCCAAAGCCGATCGTGTCCCAACCTAGATCGTGTTAGTTCAGTGTATTACGCAAGGTAATCAACATCAACATACCTCTTGGGAAACCTGATAGCGGATCCTTATCGTCCTCTGCAATCCATTAGTTTCGCCAAGACTCCCATCGCTTATACGTTGTTTCGCGGTATACATACTGGTATACATATCCTGATGAAGATAATCCCATCCCTCATTCCTCACAGATCCGTTATACGGCACAACACCAGTATCCTTCAACCAGGAGCTGCTCTTCGCAGGCTGAAAGAGCCCTCCTCTCCAAAATATGCAACCAAACTTCCCCGGCGGCTCATCCGTCGTTCCATCATTCTTGCACACCTTGTCGCCGTCAGGGATGAAGGTGGAGTTGAGCGTTGTCCCCAGCTGCATGGCGAGTACTTGCTCGTTGGAACCTGCGTCTTGTAAGCAGGTCGTCGCCGGGGAGATGCGAAAATGAGTGAGATCCGCACAACATACCAACTTGCCATCTGATGCTTCTGTGAGCGGCGGCCCTGTCGGGATAGGGCAAGATGGTGGTATTCTGCCAGGGAAGCGAGAAAGGTTGAATATTGCCTAGAGGACACTAGTTAGTTGAGGATCTTATCCCCCCTCCCCTTCCTCCCTCCGTGTCCATCCGCCTCTCCTTTTCCCCTCTCCGCCAGAAAGTCGTGTCATACAATCCGTGCTCTGAGCCCCAGAAATCAACCCCACCAGCAGAACCCCAAATCCAACCCATTTTTCCACAGTGCTAAATCCACCTCGAGCCATGATTCAACGCCTGCCAGCGAGCGTACCGTACCAAACTGAATGAACCCGACGAAAAATCGAGAAGGAATTATCCGCAACCTGATCCAGGGAATCCTGCTTTCAAGATGTGGGCGTAAAGCGGTTGAAGAACGGAAGGAAGGGGAGGAAGGGATGGGTGGGTGTGTTATCCAGCAAAACCCTCCACCGGCATATCTTCCATGGGCCTCGAAGGGTCAACAACCAACCCTTTATTCGCCGAACCAAAATCTGATATGGGGAGGGCGTGTGGTGGAACGTGACACGGCTGAGCGAACTAAGCCTGGGTGAGAAGAGGGAAAAATAAAATACTGGTTTCTGGACCAACTGAAGCGAGGGGCTGAGAAAAGAACACTTAGCCCGCTAATTTGATTGGCGGAAATTGGCCACTTACGCACATAGCATATTTGCAAGTGTTTATCGTGAGACTTTCCACCGTAGCGCCGCGTTCCCGTTAATGGGAGGATTGCCGGTAGCCTACACCAGATAACCAAAATTTGCCAAAATTGCTGACACCAGCCCGGAGAGAATCCAGTAATCTTCCGCTAAGGCTAAATAAGCGGGACAGAAGGAAATGGGCTAAAAGCCTGTCCTAGCTGTCCTCAAAAACAAGCTCCAGGAAGCCCCGAACTTTCTTCACATGAAATCGAGAATTGGCACCAGGAGCTAAAAGGCAAAAGGATTTTTCGTGATAATAGTCTACCGGTGTGGTCTGGGACAATGCGGGGCTGAGGATTTGAGACAAGACCTCCTGAGTCAACCCCCACATGATAAGACCCCAGTTCGTGCCGTGAACCATTTCTGTCCAATCCGTCAGCAGCGTTTCACTGCCAGTAAGCAAAAAATCGGGAATTCCTGCCTCACACTATGCCGGCAAGTGCATTGAGGACCATAGGATTACAAGTACAATAGAGAACACTAGCAATAGAGAAAGAAGACAGATTTCTGTGTAGCAGGCTCCTCATAAAGGCTCATCATTCCCATCCAACTTTTGGAGGGAACCCTCCGGAAGGATTTTAGGGCGAGTTGGGGGGAACCACAGCTGATTTGACCGTTCAGAAGTAAGGCACTGAGGATAAAGTTAAGGCGAACCATCGAACGGGGAAAAGGCCATTTCCCTTGGTCGGCACCTCTCCTGAGGTACCGGTACTTGGGGGTGAGAATAGCGGCGCGATAACATCCGGATGACCTGAGAAGAAAAATGTCTTTTGCAAAATTTTGTATATGCTGCGGTTCGCCGCCGCGGCAAAGTATTTTCAAAATTCTTTGTCTGCACACCCAGACACTTTTGGCAGCACCAAGTATGATACAAGTACCAGTAGACTAATCAAATATTACCTATGAAAATCAAGCGCTGCAAATCCAGTGACGAATCACCCTGACAATCTTTTTTCAGCTTTCTCCTCCTCCCCTCGGACTGAGAATGGCACTGCCAGATTCGTCGGTTCTGAAAGAAGCAAATACTGCACTTACCCTCACTCCGTCTCCTGCCAAGTCAGCGAGATCTGGCAGGGCGAATGCAGGACAGGACGGTGCCTGTGGCCGACCCAGCCCCTCAATCGCGGACCAAAAATAGTACTCGTAAATCCCAAAGTGCATGCCGGCATGCCGGTTGACGTGATCCACGCCCGAAGAGAGACTCAAGAGCCAGCAGTGGCCCTCTATCTATCGGTATCTTGAGGATGTTTAAAGTATGATACGGTACTCGAGTACAGGTACCGGTGCCACAGACACTTTGTTTGAAGCGAGTTCAGTCCCTGTTTGATACAGGCGCTTAAGCTTTCTTTTCTTCTTCCCTACCGTAGTGCTTGTTTTCGCTGCGAAACAGGCTCGCTAGACCCCACGTCGGTTAAGTGCTGATCATCATGCCCATGGCATCTTACCGGTAGTGATTAATAATCTTGCGAGGGAATTATTCGAGGTCAGCGGTGTGCCTCCAGCAAGTGTTACGGTACTTGGTGCCGTGCTTGAGCCCCAGCCATCGTGTATGGCACAGCAACGAGGCTAAGAAACACCCGTTGCTGAAGAAAAAAAAAAAGCTGATTGAGCCAGGAGGCAACCGTTGGGGCAGCACAGTTTTAGGTGTCCGGAAATTAGCTGGTCATCGATGGTTTCGCCAAATAAGGTTTGAGGAGCGGCTGCGGTACTTTCCCATAACAGGCCGGCGTATCTGTTTCCTTTTGATTGGCGAGAATTTTTCAAGAACAACAAACGGGGATAGATTGCTGACCCCGGGTGCCGTCTTGGAGCCAACAATGCCGAAGAAACCTGTCGGACCCCATCCTGAGATGACTTCCTGGCTATCGGTACTAGTACGAGTACCTGGTGCCTTGCAATTCACGGCCAAACTGGCTCCCATAAGCCTGGGAAAAAGGGGGGCTTGGGAGATCCGTGCTTGATGCGTGAAGTGTCGTGACTGGGTGGTAGACACCTGCAGCAACTATTACGGGTAAATATAGCCTCGGAGACTGCGCTGTCATAGGCTGTCTGGTTGGTTGGGAGGACCTGATTATCAAAGACTTGTTGTTTTAAGGCAGTATTACCGTAGCCCCATCTACAAAGCACTCGTAGCTGGGACTGGGAAAATAGGGTTGCGCTCAGGTGTGCTCGGGTCATTAAAAATCGGAAAACATAAAACCTTGTCTCGATAGAGGTTTGTATGGATCGGCTGAAATGGTTTTCCCATTTCTTACTGACCCCACGGATTATTACTAGCTGGTAAAAGTCTAGCCTGCCCCTAAACCCAAGTACTAGTAAACCACTTGCCTGCAGTCACCACTACACAATAAATGTCTCCAGTGACTCTACCATGTACTCGAGTACCAGTATCAAAGGTTTAGTGGCTTTAGGGGCAATCTACAAGTACTCGAGCGCATACCGGTGCTTATTTATTTTGGCAAGTGAATTATAAACTATTGGGAGTATAAGGGATTTGCTTTTTCAATCATCTATAGATTGCACACTCAGTTGTTTTACTTACACTAGCTACTGGGGTAGTGGTTAACTCATTCTGATTTCTTTGATAATGGCCGGGTGCCGGCAATGATCTTGACATTATTCAAGCATAAGGCACAGTACAGGATCATCATCAAGGCATTACCGTAAAATCTCGTGAAATCCACCATCTCCGGCGGCCCCCAATCTCCGGGGCTCGAGTCAAAAGTTCTCAAGAAGGGTAAGTGCTTTCCTGACACGGTATAGCCTGTGTAATTTGGCAGTGTTAGATCTCGCCAACTTGACAAGCTAAACCTATCTTGGGCTGATGTCGCCATTTGCTGGGATATACGTGACAGACCGGAGATGGTGGATTTCACGAGATTTTACGGTACTTGTACACAGCTTCATGTAAAACATAACTTGGCCACGCAAATATAACAATGGAATCCTAATCCTAATCCGTTACCAGTTTGTTCCTTAGTTCTGAAGAATGCTGTACCTGGAGTAGTTAGAGTGTTGTGAACTGCCCCATTATCCTACCTGATGGGGATTTGGCTCGCATCGTCGTTAGTGTATGGTTTGACCTCAGCCACTACACAAAAGTGTCGACGTCGGGGGAATGATGGCTGCTAGTGATGAAACTAGCGCCAGTAAGGCTTGTGACAAGTCCTCATCCCCTTATTGGTAACATGTCATAGTCTTGGTGGCGAGTTATCCGCGGTTGGCGTTTTCAACGGAACATTGACTTAAACTTGGAGGGAAAGCTTGTTGGCAGAGCGCATTACCTGATACTTTCACTCTTATCTTCCTTGGGAAAAACCTCTCGGATTTTTCACCAACAATCAATACGTGGGGCGGAGGGGGGGATCAAAGGTCAGAACGAGGGATCGGGTTTTCTTTTGAAGAGCAAAGGACATGTGTTACATTGGTTACATTCTCCTTCTGTTCATAGAGCAAAAGTTACAGTGTGTGTGTTGGTGATAGCGATCTATCTGGCAGTACTCGAGTACAGTACTGCGGGGCTCCCATAGGAAAGCTTAATAATTCAACTCACCGGTATCGCCAGCAAGAGTGCTCATATCTGTGCCTCTAGAGAGGTCTAAACCGGAGTTCGCCAGTTTAACCTATTCCACGGCATATCCCGCGCCTGGAATAGCGAGCAATGCAATGCACCTAGGCACCAACAAACTACCGGTAATAACGGTACAATTTTAGCTGAACTTCAACCTATTGTATCGCTGGGACCTGCATATGGCTATGCTGTAACGTGGAATACCCTCACACTGGAGCGCAAGGTGTTTAAGAGTATTCTTCCTCCTTCTCCATGGGCAGAAAAACCGTGGGCTCTCTTATCGCTCGGCTTGGCGCTACAGTAATGTTGGCTTACGGTTGTGCCAAATTTTTTGTTTCTTTGCGGTGTGGCAAACTTGCTTGCAGTCTACCCGACATCTGGCTGGCTGGCTCGCTCACTTTCGCTCTTTCTCAGCCATCCCCCCATCTCCAATCCGACTCACAAGGAACCTTCATGCCCATACAACTAAGACGAGAGATATTCGGAGAGGCTTGGGTGAGGATATTTAATATGAACCCCGCAGCGCGCAGGCTTTTCCCAACGTGCGGCTAATCCTTCGTTGCCGGTATTTCTCCCGCACCCTGGGACTGCTCATTTACTAGTATCGCCCCCCCACCCGCTTCTCACCAAGCTTGTGCTTGCAGGGTATTTTGGAGGATTTACGTGTGATATACAGATTGGAAGGTCCTGAATCATGAGTGATAATTTTACTTTTTACGAAATTGCTCCGTTGACAATTGTCCGGGGTTAGTGTTCGAATAATACGGTACGTTACCGTACCTTACAGGATCGATACCATACAGTAAATTACCGTAAATTACACTAAGGGGATAAAATACCGGAAAACGGCCTCTCTCGCCTTAAATTCTGATGTTAGGTAATCTTGTCTTCCATCTTACATGCCTATGTCAAGTTGAAGCAACCCAACTGACAAAATATCAGCTAGGCTAGGCATTCTTGGCAATGACATGAGATCCAAGGTCTCGACCTGAAGCTTTATGACAGTCTGCAAACGGCGTCTGGTAAGTTTACGGTACGTTACCGTACGTTACCGTATCGTATCGAATGGTAATTTACCGTACCTTACTGTTCGAACCCTATCCGGGGTCGAGTGATGGCTGATGAACTGCTGTCTAAACGAACCTAACGCAAGGGATGCATGGGGTTTATTCGGGGCGGGGCGATTCCTGGCTATAAGTGCCCTGTATGAAGTGCCCGGGCGCGGAGATAAAAAAACCGTATGGAAAATCATATGCGTACATCTGAGCGCCCAAACTAAGCCCGGACTCGGAAGTTCTAGTACCTCATACCGGACACTTGTGCCTCGAAAGTTACAAACTCGTGGATGCTCCACACCCGTATCCTGCGCGCCCTATGGATCTCGATGGAAACGGGGAACTAGATGGTAGATGTAGATGCATCCTGGCTGACAAGCGTAATTTAAACAGATTGGCCCTAACCATAAACACTATACTTAATGCTCCAAATAGCCTAATAGTTCTATGTAAATCAAAAAGTCTGCCGGAAGACCGATTCACCGAGATAATTGTGCTTTGCGGTTAGACCTTAGAGACGATTGGTGCCTCATAAATCTAATAACTAGTCAAGGAAGTGACGGGAGATACGGGGGCAAGAATGGGAGTGGATGGATCATCCCGAACAGCTCACTCTGTTCATTCCTTTTAGCCTCTCCTAGAGTCACCTCTGGCAAAGAATCTTTGAATCGCTTCTGATGTGCTACCGCTCAAACGTTGATAAACAACCTTATTATTTGTGTAGTCCCTCTCCATCCTCTCTCGCCTAGAAGGCAGTGTAGCCAAATTCAGGGTTTATGAGTTCCTGGGGGGAGAAAAAAAGCCGAAATCAGCTTACTCGATAGGTAAGTTCCCATATAGCAGCACTGCTAAGAATGCCGAGGTAGTCCCTCTCCACAGTGAGGCTTTTTGTTTTGCAGTTTCTTTGCCAGGGGGCTATTTGTTGCCGCTATACGGCGGTCGCTCACAATATCACTCGTTAACACTCTACGACACACAACGTCCTACTCCACTCCCAGACTATTGGCATCTCAGTTTTTCCGGTCTGAGGGATGGCTAGTCCGGGGGATACTATCAGAATACAATACTCGTTTTCCAAGAGAAAATGGCCCACCAATCATTGAACATTTTTTATGTTATATGGGGAATAAGGTAAACAAAAAGGCAATTATATCCAGGGCGGGTGTGGGAGGGCTTGTTCCCTAGGGGTCCTTAGTTCAGCTTTGGTTTTCAAGGGGGGGTCCTTACATCTGTCAATTTACATACAGTACAGTACTATGCCATGCACGGGCATGAACTCAAGGGGTTATTGTGCCACACTGGGGTAACTTTAGGCCAAATCTCGTCAGATGCTTGACATTGGTAAGCGAAATCGGTTTGAGCTATCATGATGTCCATGCCTCATAACTCCCACAAGCTACCCTATTCCCGTATGCCTCATCTCCATTAGAGAGTTTGCGGCCGTCTGGCCTGCGTGGGAGTTATCAATAGTGCTCCCAGGGGCGCTAGCCCGCACAAAAAAATATGAGATCCCCGAAAAATGGCCTTCCTCTTGAGCTGGGGTCCCATCAAGAGGCCGTACGAGGCCAATTCTCGAGCATCTTGAAACGGTTCTCTCGATAAAATTATTCTTCCAGAACATGGCTACAAAAATCACACCCTCAGTATTGCGAGAGTTGGCATTTAGGACTCTTAATTCGAGGTGAAAATTTATCCCTTTTACACCTTGGCCGGGTGGGACCGGGGGGCCGGGTTTACCAAGCTTTGCCATTAACTCGGATTAGCACCGCCCAGGTCTCTCTGGTCAAACCCTCTATCGTGCTAGGGATCCTAATGTCGGTGGCGGATTGGATGAAGTCCGCACCGACTTCATCGTCCCCCCTCAAGTAGAACAAATATATATCGGCCAGGACGATCGAGATCGAGAGTTGCTCGAATTCTACTGCACCTTTTCAATATGCTGCTATCGTAACAGCCACTTTTAAAATGCCCCTTCGCGTCCCCACGCTATATCCTTTTTCAGGCCTGCGACTGTCCATAGGGAGCGCGCGCGCGCAGCAGGAGAGGTTAGGGCTAACAAGGATCCAATGGCTTTTTTTGTGTGATATGATACCAGACCCATGATCTCCACCCCCATCCCATCTGAGTGATGGTGTATGATTGTTTTGTGCCCTCTCTTGGAATTAGTTATTGTCCCTAGGGGAAACTAATCTGGGAACTTTGAAAGACCGAGTTGGCCTGGGCCACGGTATACCGCTGGATTATATAAGAGCTGGCTTGCTTGATATTGTGATTAGACTTCTTTTTCCTTTTTCTTCGCACTCAAAATTCGAGGGGGGAAAGGTGATTATCGGGCAGTTCTGGTGGTCTAACTGCTAAGGGACTGGTCAGTACTAATGATGAAATGGGGAACGTCGTCGGCTCAAATCCAAGCGGAATGGATGTAGTGGCATTAGAGGGGTGCTTGGCGAACCACTTTTGTTTGCTGATGAGGGTCAAAAAAAAGGCTGCTGGTGTAGTGCGTGGTATTTATCATTAGGGGAGATAAGAATGCAGAGTACCTTAAGGTATAGAAGCAGGCCATGTTAAACGTACAATTATATCCCTAATGATATGATGTGTTTTTTTTAGCTCCTAAACTGGTAGAGTTAGAAGGAAAAAAAATGGGCCAAGTGGATTGAATGAACTGGAATATGATAAGGAATCCACTGCCTATAAGAATCGCCCTGTTAGGCTACCTACGTTAAAGCTATGGCCTTCCAGAGGGGGCATCATACGTTAGCTCGATGGTTGGAGGAGGTAAGGGTAATAGACGGGAGAGGGAAAACCACACGGACAAGATCTCTATATGCTTAAAGAAACATCCGCAAGGGGGGTACTAGTAATAGGAAATGCTCCCAGAGTAGGATTTGGAAGCTAGCCGCCGATTCCAAATGTACAGCCAAAGGCCTTTAAGTTATACGGAGCTTGAAGTGGTGATAGGGATACAGCAGAGGAATGCTGCACTAGTGAATCGGCACTGATGGCTTTACCCTAGCTTACCGCACCCCCGTTCCTAACTTTTGAGTGAGGATTCACGAGTTCCAAGATTGATGAGCAGTGCTATTCCTCATATTATATCCTTTCGGGGACCAAATTCCCTCGCTTTAATGTGGTATCCTCTTAAAAGTCCGTAGGATTTAGAAGTTGCTAACAATTCCCAATGTAGGAAGCGGACCGTTGGCGCCAACGATTTACCACGGGTAGAAAAGTGCAATTACCCTGCATGGCTTGAAGCCTCAGATCTGTGGCTGCTCGCAGAAAGAAAGAAAGCCTCCTGTGCTGAACTGCAGGTCTAAATCGTTGGACGGAGGCGGCAACTTCCGTCGTGGCTTGTTCCTGGTGTCGAAATAATGGGTGAGATCTCATGAATCATGTTTCTCGAATAATACGATAACTTGCGCCCTGGGTGCTGTCTTTTTATTCCGGGTTTAGACATCGGGGTTGGGCCATAGTGTATAATAAAATATTATTATGAACCATAAAATAATTCATAACCCAAAAAGATAAGTTAGTCAGGGCTGTTGCTCCAGTGTTGTATAGTGTGATGAACTCACCATCTTTTCCATCTCATAAATGGTCTCGTTAGTCCGGGCAAGCCTTTTAGTTCTCGCCAAGTTACCTCCGCTCTAGCACCCCACCTCCCCCCTCCGAGCTCACTTACGTTTTCTACCGATATTAACAAGAGTGTCTGGCCTTTTAGTAAGTAAGATAGGGAATGATGACTATTGCTCTTTTTATCTTACCTCCACTTAGTTCCCAAATATCTTGGGGTGCAGCTCGTGACCACGATACGGGTGTCTCCCCATTCAGCCCAACCATACCTGGGCGCAATGCCGCAATTAATCTATTACCTTCGCCCTCTGGTTTCTGGGGAGGAAGAGCCTTGGGACTGTACCATCCTCTTGGGTGACGCATGGCAGAGCCCGGCAAAGGCCGAAGGGCCTACACCGAGATGGGCACTGGGAGAAGGTCTCTCTCTCTTTACTCCCTACTGTAATTCCCTACTGTAATGGATTCAGCTTCAGCTGTTTGATCTACACTCTAAACCAGCGAATTCGAGTAGAAAGGACCACATGAATTCTCCGGGGGTATAGAAGCTCCTACCTATCATGCAAGGATTTATGGGAATGACCCTGCGGAGGCATAAGACCTATTTCTCGGGGACAACTGCTCGTATCAGAGGACCTATTCTAGGTCGCCCCGGATATCGGCTTGCCTAAGCTACTCGAGTATAGGACTTTCATCCACAAAGAGAAGGCGCCATGTGGCTGGGGTAGGGGGGTGTAACTACGGCTCATCAGGTCCCGGTATTAGGCACAAAATATCACCTGCTGGGTCAAGTCAACCCAAGATATACAAAAGCACATGTATAATAGGACACAGAATACCTTGTGTAAATCGAGCGGTGACCTAGAGTATGCTTAGCACCCGGCTTCTAGATTGGTGCTTGTGGGTGGCAGAAGCGGTCCAGTTACGGGGACAGGTTTCCTACGGGGGGGGGTATTTTTAAGTTTCCTCCAGTGGGAAACAGTAGATAATGGCATTGGAGGATGGTTGTCTCTATCATGGCTCTCATAAAGTTCTCATAATCGGGGGAGCAGCCCAACTATTCTAGAGGAATAGTGATTCATTCCTAGTCATGGCACTCTCGCAATAGAGAGTTTGTGCATGAGGACCTAGGTTGCAGTTAGTAGAGAATAGACCTAGATGCAATAGTAATAAGTTTGCGTAACAGGTCTGGGTAGCTTGGCGGCCGGGCGACAGTGGAACGAGATGTACAGGTAGATTAATATCCCATCGCCCCCCAAATTCATTCCCCACCCAAATTCGGATATTGGCCTACGCTAGTTGGGTATTTTACCATACTCTGGTTTGCACCATATTGTTGCTGATGCGGCTGGTATAAAACCCGACCTGTATAATAGTTTAGAATTCGAGTTCGAGGAGGTAACCGATTTGAGGGTGAGATCATGGCGCTATCTGCTGGTGAAGGAAAAATCTCGCTAAGGCAGGTTGTAGTATTGGAAAACATTTAGATGGCCGAAGTGTATTGTGTTGTTGCTGACTTAATGTCCTGGGGTTGTTGAATTCCCCCGAGTCCAAGAAGCCCTATTTTACACTTCCCCTTGGAATCGGACGAGCCATCTCGGTAGAATAAATCACCTTTCCAGAATCCTTTCCCTTCCCATCTCCCCACTGGTTAATAATAACAGTCCCTTCCGAATTCAGGTTTCCGGTGAGTGATATCGACCGGTATCTTTTTGCCGGGCCAGACCGCTGGCGTTAGCGCTCTGGATAAGCTTTTTTAGAATGAGCCTCCCGATAGAGTTTTCCGAAAACTCTCTTTTGTTAGAGCGCGCTGAGGCTATACGAGTATTTTGCTGTATTAAATGGGGGTACGGACCACAGTAGAGTTAGAGGAGTGGATAAGAGGCACTACTATATTTGGCTAGTTTATGGTAGGAGAGGCGAAACAGGGACAGCCCGGAGGAAAAAATGAGACGGCTACCGACTATTACCTTCCGGCGGTGACAGTGCGCCGGATGGATGGTATGGTATGGTATCGGAAGTTAGGCGGCTGTGGAGGCGGGCTGCTTGGCGGATAGTATATGATATCAGAGCCTTCATCGATTTGTTTCAATCCTCTACATCATCATCTCGATAACCACCCTTCCGCCAAACGCTTCGATAACCAAACAATATCTCGTAGTCAAAATGCTTCTTTCATTCCCACCAGAACTCCTGTTGATAATCGCTTCACACCTGCCGACTAAACCGCTCTCAAGATTGATCCTGGCACACCCATACCTGCACGAGCTCCTAACACCGCTCCTGCAAGCTCATGCCCTGAGGCCTAGATCCGGTCTTCCACCCCTACACTGGGCAGCAAAATACTCTCACACCCCACTCCTGCAATACCTCCTCACACTCCCGTCCATCTGCTCACAAATAAACTCTCAAACATACGGCTACTCCTCCTCAACACCCCTACACTTTGCAGCAATCTCTTCAAACCGGGAGGTAGTCGCATTACTACTATCCTTCGGCGCGAATCCGAACGCTCAAGACTTGAATAGAAAAACTCCCCTGCATAGGGCATGCGAGGTGAAGGCTTCAGCGGCGGTGGTTTCAATGCTCATTGCAGCTGGAGCAAACGTCAACGCAAGAGACATGTGGGGTGAAACGCCACTACACCTATCTGCAGACTTCCGGCACGAAGCCATTGTAAGGACATTATTAGCTTCGGGAGCAGACGTTTCCTCGAGCGATATGTGCGGCCGAACAGCACTTAGCTATGCAGTCAGCGACAGGTCTCGACGAGTCCTGGAGTTCCTGGTTGAGCAACATGCTGCGGCCGAGGGACCGAAGCTATTGTCAGAACTGAAGCTGCGGAAGAAAGAGGCTGTTGTTAAAATACTTTTAGAGGCCGGGGCGTTAGTTAGTGCTGGTGCGGGGGGCGTCCTAGAGGAGGCGGTCAGGTTGAAGGAGTTTGGCCTTTACGGGCTTTTGCTGGTGAAGGGAGGTGTCAAAGTTGGTGCTGGGGGATCTAGATGTTTTAGCGTAAGGGGCCAGGATAAGGGGAGAGTGCCTTTGCCAATTTTGTCGAATTATATGAATATTTATTAGAGATGAGTTTATGGGGTTGTGAAGTCAATGAGGATTAGGTGGCTTCCGTAGGAGAGTGACTTCTTGTGATGGTAACCGTTGAAGAGGATGACGAAATGGTGTAAAAACTGATGGATGCAAGGTTCAATCGGGTTTGATACCTTATTTGAAACTACCCTCCAGAAATTATCCTTGAAATTTAATGTTGTGTAAATAGCTAGTGTTGCAGATCGCTGGTAGGCATACCTAGAGACTTAATCTCTCCTGATATTTCTCTACTCGTTAGAGCCGCGCCGACCTCCCCAAAAATGCCCAGGTGGCGATAAAAACCTTCCAAGATCCTCTCCGGCGCGAGTCCTAGAATCCTGCTTGAGTTAGCTCCATTTCATTATTCGGTAAATATTATCAATTCCAGAAAAGCCGTTACCTTGCAGTTCCCCAACATTCTCAATTTTCCCCTCTCCCCCACTACTACTGAAGAGCTTCGTATTGGCTCCCTACCCGGGAGAGGTGAGGTTCACAGCTAAAAATGGGAAAAGCCGGTTGTTGGAAATTGGGTTCAGGATGAGAAAAAATCTTTTGAGAAATTATAACTCTGGCAACCTGTTCTGGATTGATGATGTATGATACCCGTAAAGGCCTCGGAATCTTCAGCTCTTCTCAGAAGGAGTCAGTCCGGGTCATTAGTGCCCTTCTTGCTAAAAATTCCTAAGCTAGCAGTAACTGCATTTACAGCACAGCGAGGGCGAGTGATCGTAGGTGACCACACCCAAGCGGAAGCAGCCCACCACCAGTTCGAGGATGAAATTTAATAAAGACTCGCGGTATTATTTTTTACCATCGGAGCGACACTAGCCTCAATCCGACAAGAGAAATTGGGCCAAAAAATTATTGCAGCAGTGAAATCCCTTTTACTCCTTGATTGGCATTGCATCTATATAGCAAGCCCTATTATTGCTCTGAAGGTTCCTTTTCCACCCCAAGAATCAAAATCCGAAGGAGCGGAGAGAGAGATTTAGTGTCCTCGAAACGCAGCCGATGAACCTTCTGTTTTCTCTTCTAGGGATCGTGTGCGTGCCGAAAAGTATATACCATTGTTTGCCCCAAGAACTTACTTGGGCGTAGTAATGCTTGACCCCAAGCTGTCGCAACTAAGAGAGTCGAGCATGCTACTTCTACACGAGGAATTAGGCTGTTGTTTTTTTCCCCTTAACGTAAATAAAGCGCTAATCCGCATCCATCAACTACCCTTCCCTCCTCTCATATTTGTTTAAAGCCATTCCGAAATCCTGAGGGTTAATATACTAACTTAGGTTCACTCAAAATGGAAAATTAATCGGATCGAGAGACGGTTTGAAAATAAATTCATTGACTAGGCCCTTGTATGTAATGTTATGAGATCCCGATTTTTCTCGATTCCTATTTAATATTCACATATTATCACTCGTTGTCCTCAGCTTTTGTTTCTCTTTTTTTTTTTCAGCTGCAAATTCTTTTGTTAGCACTAATACCCTCCCTTCCCGTTAATGGGTATAATACCCTTTGGGTCTGAGCCCATCGAACGATAAGCAGTCCCTAGGTTTGTAGATAGGTTAGTTATAATCTTAAATGGCAACCTCTCACCAAGTCTTTTTCACACACATTATTGTCCTGACGAAAGAGAAGCGGTAAATTATGGAATACTAGAGAAACCAGTTGTTACTAGCGTATCCTCTATCTAGGTAGGGAATAGGTTAGTGCTAAAACGAGGGTCTCTAGCTTAGAATAGAGATAGTGTCCTCAGGTGAAGAGAGCCAGCACAGCTCTCGATTCACATAGGTTCAGATTCACCCGGATGGGCTTCAGCAAATACCAGGGCCCAGAGAGGTTGGGAGCTAAAAAAAGACACGCGTCAATCACCCAACCTGAGGGTATGATGCTTCAGAAAGTCTGGGAGTTAAGGCTGGTGGAGTGTGAAAGATGACTCCACGACTATGTGCTTCCTGAATCCAAATCGAATGTGCAACCCTAGGTTCCTGCATGGCTTAAGACGTGAGTTGCCTAGTCACAGGTTTCCCGACAAGTTGATTTTAGCTCGCGCGGGACGAATAATCAGCCTATGATCTGGAGCTAACTTACCCATTACCCCGGGACTTGGACAAGAAAGTTTGGGCAAATACCGCCATACTACCACTAGTATCAAATCATTATCTCACTCGAGCTAACTTGTGATATCACATACAACCAATTCTCCAAACTTATAGGGACATTGGGATCTCCACAAGATGTCTCACACGGAGAGTGCTTTTTTTCTTCCTCACACCATCAAAGAAGCCACCCAAGCAGGCACGAACACCCGGCAGCCCGGGGTGTGCGCAGAGACGACTAGCTCTCTCTCTCTCCCGTTTCTCATTCATCCCCTCAAGGGCCAAGGATGCTATTGAGAATAAATGCGGGCCTGGAGAAATCGTGTTTTTCCTGGCTCATTAATTGGGTATTCCTCGGCGATATATTCTTTTTTTTATGCAATGATAGGTCAGCCCGATCCAGCTCAGCTTCAGCTGGCGGCCGTCCGTCCGGAGTATCGCTGTGGGAACACGCTTCAAACAATCTATAGAAGATCAATTCTTGAAAAAAAAAATTTAGAATTCTTAGTTGGCACCATTCCGGATTCCGCTTGTCTGAGAAATGTCTTAGAGATGTCTCATCAGGAAATCTTCACAAGTAGTGCAAAGCACTAGAAATATTGAGAAAATGCCACAAATATATATGCATATATGCGGAGAAACCTAACTAACTAGACTTCAGTCAAGAGGTACTTAGCTGTTTCACTTACATATAGGAGCCGAAGGGGGAAAGTATCGTCATCATCGATTTGGTTCACCCGGAAAGTCCCGGAGCATGGTTCAGCACTCGGGCGTATCCGAAGCCCCAGAACGCGCACAGGCGAACCCGGCGATCAGGCAGCATCCTTGACAGTTGCTCAGCACTGGGCATGATCATAATTGCAACAATGGGGTCGGCGGAAGACAGTTTGCTCTTAACGGATGTTTCCGTCAGGATATTAGGGATGATTCGGAGGCTTGGGCTGATCAGTCTGGTTGCCGCGGTCGAGCTTCATGCTAGTCTAGTACACTTTACTTTTTCCGCTCGCCAAATTGAAGGACCGGCGTGGTGCGGTGCAATAAGCAACCTGAACGGCGAGCTACAGAGCTACGGTATGTAGGTTTTGGGAGGTTGAGGGCTCATAAGGGATATACCATTCACAGTCAATGTAGTGCACGGCAGATCACAACAAAACAGTGCTCAATCTAGCACGGGCTGTGTGTGGATGAATAGTTATGCAAGCCTAGAGGAGAGGTCTTGGGGCCTGGCTTCAAAGGTGGTCGATACGGCAACGTATCTCTCGTTGGTTTCATATGATACTCCGGAGACGCATTGCTAACACCATTTGAATGGATCCTAGTTCCATTCACTCAGGAAAGGATGAAACCCAAAACTGCTCTTGTGTTGTATGACCCTCACACCTGCAAAACCAAGCGTAAGTTTGGGTCCAGTCGCTCCAATCACCAAAATTCCTCCAACACACCCAGCCAAGTGCAGACGGCGATCAACGCATGCCCCATACTCGAGTCCATGTCCGGCAATCAGAACAACTAGCACGAGTCAGGTTAGGAGGGATGGCGGGAATAATTAATTCACCATTGGGCGCATCGTTGCTTTTGGTGGTTAGTTGCTTACGAGTGTTCGTCTTCAGATTCCACCACTGCGCAGCGAAGATATTCAGAGCCCCCGCTTTCGGGGAGGTGAAGATCGAGGTTGATGGCTGCTTGGCGCAGGAATCGCCAACGCTGCCAGGATTTTCTGGGGGAATGACAGAGACGAGTAAGTTAGGCCGTAATACCGTACTCGTATTGACTGAGGCAGATCGCATGAGTAGGTTCATGTGCCGAATAACCAGCCAAGGACCTGAGGTCAAGACACATCAAGTAGGTGTCAAACAGATGTATGGCCAATAAATCGAGAATTAGTGAACAAATATCCACTGTGACCCATAATAAGGAGGATTATTGTTGGTTATATCATAAATATGATACTATAGCCAGCGTGCGTCGGCGTTTTAAGCTCGGGTCATTGACACATCTGCAGTCGAAGTCGCCGAATAGATAGCTGGGCACCCTGCCGGGCTTTCGTTCGCGATGGCCTGACGATTGACAGCCAGTATATAATAATGAGCGCAGCATACCAGGCATCACAGGATCTACGGGCAAGTCACCGATAATAAATCTTAATAAATAAATATAAAAAAAGAGCATGCCATCCGCCGTTCTCGTCAACATTTTCCACTTCAAGTCTCCCAGTCGAGAACAGAAGTTGAAAATATTTTCTGAGCCGCTGCCCCCGGGGAGATTGGAATAGAAAGGGAAGGTTCTGAATTTTCTTCCCCCCCCCGGCACAACCTTGTTCATGCAAGGTGCGCTCTGCTGATGCCGCTTTAGAGTTACCGTAGAGCGTCAAACATTTATTGCAAACAGGATACACGAAATTGATGCCATACGCAGTGCAGTGCTGTATTCAAGTTCTGGCATTCATGTAAATCCTAGTGGGTCTCACTTTCCATCAAAAGATTCCTGAAGGCAATAACCCAGTGCCAATCGGCGCTGGCCCTGGAAACCCTTTTATATACCCGGCGAACCACCCCGCCCTCAAGCCCCGAGATCGAGGAGGCAACACCAACCAACCAAATGCATGACGGACGAGATCCCTTTCCGCCCGAACCGCTCTCAATGTATCGGAGTCGGGCCGGACAAACAAATGGGACAATATTCATTGCGTAACAGGCCTTGAGAGCTAGATTCTAGATGCGTCATAGCAACCCCTTGCGTTTGGGCATCATATCATTCTCGTAGGACCATGGTATCGATGCCAAAGCATCGATGATATGGATGTGTTCCGCAGAGTGCAGGACTCTCGCAGACGTGCTATAGCGACATATCGCACCGGCAATGCAAGAGGATAAGTATGATACGGCAGGCGAACTAATTGCACAAAATAAAAAAGGAAGCAAAGCCCTGATGTGTGAAGGTGTGTTTGATAGCAAAAGTATGATAGATGTATATATTTTATGCTTAGTCACAAAGTAACCCGGTCCCACAAATTCAATTAGTGCCAACAAAGAAAAAGGCCCAGCTCCCAAATTCCCACAATTCAACCAAATCGTCTTCAGCTTTAGAGCAAAATCTTGAGCATCATTCTATGAAAATTTTTAAATTATTTTTTTTGATCCAAAAAAAAAGATCCCCAAATCCCCCACGGCTGCGGCCGTCACCTTATCGGTTAACTATGTCCCTTGACCAAAAGCAACGAAACCTAACTGGTGTTGCAATTTCCGAACTGGGTGGCTCTTGAAAAGAAAAAACCGAACGAGAAAAAACGAACGAGAAATTAGATTAGTATAACAGTTATTTAGGAATATGCTCCCTTCTCATTTAATATTTTAACGATTTCTATATCAATGCCTGTATCATAGGATGGTGATTTTTTATTTTATTCCGTGCAAAGAGTACGTTTGCCTTGTTGTAGCACAAGTATCATGCCCCTACGACACCACGCTGATATCTATCATACGGCCAATAGGCTTCGGGCGAACCTGCGTTTTAGCACTCACTCGCACTTTATCAACCGGGATGCAAGCCATGAAAGTTACTTTAGAAATGGCATGGCGGGGATTCCGTTGATCGCCGAGGTTAGTAGTCGATCATGTTGTGGACTTTCCGGGGGCCCGCCGAATTTGAGGCTTCGCAGACCGGTACACCTGATTCAGCAGAGCGGGACTTTCAGTTACGGCGCCCGGTGAACGTTATTGCGCAACCAAACTGAAAAAGCGGGTTTTGGGGGGGGGGGCTTGAGGTCCCCTTTTGGGACCTTTAGGAAATTTACAATAATAATATTATCATATATCTCTTTTGTTAAATTTCCTGGGCGAGCAAGCCGAGCGGATGCAAGTAGAACACGGCACCAACCCTCCCTACCTCTCGCGGACACAGGGCAGCTACCGGTAAAGGCAATGCTCAGCTGGAATGCAGTGTACCCCCAAATTATGATAGACAAAGCCACATTCAACCCAAGGGGTCGAATAACACACACGCTTCCCACGTGAGGACAGCACGCGAGTGAGACGTGGTGAAGTGCAAAAAGCAACTGACAGGATTGGTTGGCCCGCATGAGGCTGAAACTAGGATGTGGGAAAAAGCACACATACATATCGCTGCGCTATGCTATCGTATTTAATAATTTCGGTTCCCCGCAGCAAGCGTGGATTAGGATTGGCAGCAGCAGCGGAAAAAATAGCTCTGCCAGGATGCTCTCTGTTCGACTAATAACTGGCACTCAAGCATTGTGCCGCGGAGAGGCCCGAGCGGTTGATAGGTAGGTGGGGCGGTCTTTGTTCATTTTTCTTTATTTTTGATCCCTGAAAATCGGGGTTTTCTGGGGGATATCTTGACATTGGTATTGCCAGGACACCACCTTAACAAGGCGAAGTGCTTTACCGGTATGGGCCTTGTGAAAATAATCTGTTGGCCCTTTAAGGGCAATTCGAATCGCCAGACAAGATGCAGGGATAGCGGAATGGGGGAGAAAATAAACAGATAAATAAAGTCGAGGGGAAAAGTGAACACTTGGTCTCTTCCTGATGTATGCGGGATCAGGCACTTACTCGAGCAGCGCGGGGTAAAGGGGTTATTTGTTGGAATTCTTCCGGGGGGCATCCAAACTACTCGTAGTGAAGCGTAGGCGAGATCTCTTGTTGATTCCTGAGAGAGCGGAATTTCCGAAGTGGTTTCCCTCCCTTCCCTTCAGAAGAGGATGGATGAGGTTAATTTAGAGTCTCCTGGGAAAGTGTAGCAAGAGGGGAAAAGAGGGCGTCAACTGGTTATCCAGTACGAAATCTATGCGATAAACATATATCGACCTGTTATCAGGGGAGAATTGTTGTGTTAACTTACGGTAATAATATGGGGAATTTGGCAAAAGTGGCCGTGCCGGGCGTCTGGTGTCGACCAAATATAGCAACGAACAGGCCACAGAAACGACAGCAGCAACAATAGGGCTCTCGGAGGGAAAACTCTGTGTGGCCATAGTGCTCGTATTGTGCATAGTGCCATGGGGGATGTTTTCGCATACGGCGGGGATTATTTGGTTAACCCAAATTAACTGAGAGAAAACTTTATCCCGGACACTCACACCTCTGCTTAGGAGATTGAGGAGCCTGCGAGGGAATCCATTAACTAGAACAGACGGGATATCTTTGACTTGTTAACCTCAAGTAACTGCTCCATAACTTCCTTGCTGGAACTTGTGAGAGGGGCATCTTCAAAAAGCGAAGAGATATAATACCGTATTATACAATCCTATGCCAAGGCATGGCTTTCCTATACATTACTAAGCGGGGGAAAGGGGAAGAGGGTGGTATGCATAAAACCTTGCCCATCAACCGTTTTTCTTGCCTTGTGTAACCACACATTGACTGCTCATGGTAATTTACGGAAGGGCTTCTAACTCGTGCAATACCAAGAGGACAGGAGCATGATAAGGCAACCTTTTTTCTTTTCTTTCCAGTTCTACAGGGATTTAGGCATCAAGAGGCAAATGAAGGGATGAAGAATTGGAAGGAACAAGGCGAAGTGGGTGCGTTTTTTGCCCCAACGCTTGTACAGCAGCCAGTATTGATTGATTGATTGTCTCCCGCGAGTTGTCTGGTCAATTACTAACTGGATCGCGTGGATATGGGAAGAAAGTGAGGGAAAGGGAGAAAAGAATGGGGAGACCGGGGGGGTGAGGAGGGTCGGACGGAGGTATGGGTGGATGGAATACTCAATGGGAGGAGCAAAGGGGTGAGAGAGGAGGGGGGGAGGGCATGGTTTTTATTTTTTTCTCCCGTTCCTTCATAATATCTGGTAGCCCAGCAAGCGGAAGCTCTCTTCCTTTCTCTTCTTTCTCCTTCTTCTTCTTCTCGGTCTCGTCAACTCTCTCCAAGTGTTCTATCGTACGTATCGTCCTATTGTTGTGTTGTATCGATTCGATTAACTGATCAGTCAGCAATAACGGTCTGAAGAAGGTTTCTCGGTCGATCAGTCAATCAAAATCCTCAACATATCTGCCTCTTTTTTTCCTTATTAAAACCAAAAGACATCGATAATCCTCGCGACTTTGATATATATATAAAGGAGAGGGAGACAAGGCATTCAAGGAATCTTGGATTTTCGAAGGAAGGGCGTGGCTTTTAAAGTTATCTGTTCAACCATTCAATCATCTCTGACGGTGTCGGGCAAAAAAAAAAAAACGCCCATTGCCGAGCCCAACCATCCCCCCCCCCTAAAAAAAATTAGAGAGGAACCGTTTCAATTCTGTTCGGCGACCATAAATTACTAACATCATCCTCACACCACCACACACTCTCACACACCCACCCACTGCTCGACTCGCACTCTGGTCGCCGAACCTCAGGGAGTGAAAGTGAACGCCGACTACTGCGCTCGACCAGCAGCAGCACAGCATAACCCATCGGCGAGCAATAGACCCGAAGGAAGGAGCGAGTCTAAAACCTGTTACGGTATTATTGTCTCCCTGACCCTTTTATTTTTATTTTTATTTTTGTCTTTTTTCAAAAAATAAAAAAAGTGTATTCATGTTTACCAACAGCCTATTAGGAATACACACCCTGCCCTGCCCTGTGACCCAGTATTTTGGGGACCTTGATCTATCGTACGCAATTCAAACGGCGAAAATTTGATTTGGGAAGAGTGGTGTTCCAGAGAGACAGAACAGAAGGACCGAGAGAAAAGAAGCCCAAAAGAAGCTTGGCTTTTTTCGTTGCCGCTGCTGTGGTGCCAAACTCAATTCAGTCACGATAGTGGCGAGCTAAACCAATTTTCCACCACACTCGGTCTCGAAAATCTAGGTCCAGACAAGGTCAAGGGCTAATTTGTCCCTCCCTCCCGAGCCCGTCCCCTACCGTATCCACGATCTGCAAAATCAAGAGGCTTCCGCCATCCAGCGTCTCACACCTACCTAAACTCTCGCCCTCCATTTCCACCCACTCACAGTACATTTCATACTGCTTCCCACATAACCACTCCTCTCACATTCCCAGCACCCCTTGTCGTCGGCGATCGAGATCACCTGTCATTTTGTAGGCGAAGCTGCATTCAGCCTTACGCGGTTTCCGAAAAGACTCCCCCTTCCCACAAAACCTTTTTTCCTTCCAATCCAAACCCCCGCCCCTCCACCTTCCAAGCTTCTTTGAAAGTCGCCGAAATGGCCTTCCCCTCCAATACCCCTGGCTCTTACGCCCCTTACGACGCTGCCCCTGGAGCTCCTGTTGCAGATGCGAATGGAAGGCATCTTTCTTACTCATCCTCTTCCGACACGGGTGGTAGCAACAGTGCCACAGACGGGTACTCGTCGGCGACTAGTAGCGGTTATGTCGAGTACGTGCCTACAGGATATCATCACCCAGGTCATGTCCAACAGCAGCACGGGGGCATGCCCCCGGCGCAACAGTCATATGTAACCCACCACCAATTTCATAGTCCTCCCCAAGTCCACCAGCCGGGAGCAGCAACCTATGAGCACGCTGACGTTTATGCCGCCGGAATACCACCACAGCTTCAACACCATCAACAAATACCTCAGCAACAACACCACCAACAATCGCCCACCTCGATGAACACCCCGGCCCCCCAGACGCTACCTGTTGATGCGACACCTGGTCATAGTCACAGCAGTGGCGCAGCGGGTCCAGAGCAGCAGCAGAAGCAGCATAATTCGGGTCAACAGTATCAGCGCATTGCCCGATTCGTTGGACCCCCACCAGTGGCTAATGCCTGCACTGAATGCAGAGCTCGTCATCTCAAATGTGACGCTGGGGTTCCGTCCTGTGGACGGTGCCTCGCCGATAGGCGTGAGTGCTCGTATGTGAAATCTCGTCGTGGATGGAAAGGATCAAGAAGACAAAAAGTGGCTGCAGCCGCAGCCGCAGCAGCTGCTGAAAAGGAGAAGAATCAGTCTGACGATGGGTCAGACACAAATGGAAAGTCAAGCTCAGGTAAAGTTTCATTACCCCCGAATGATAATTTTTTCTTCTTCTTGGGCTTTGGATTTTGTGGACTTGATGCATTGAATTCTACTATCCCCGATCAATTGAGAGTGCTTGATCTGTTTTATTTTTATTTTTATTCGTTTTTTTCCTGGTGTTGTGGGGGGTTTTCTGATCCTGTTTTTCTTTTTCTTTTTGGTCTCGGGGACTCGTTTTTTTCAACGACCAAGGCTCTGGGGCCCCTCAGCACGTTCCGGAGGTTACCGAAACAGAGATGAGGGGTCCATATTCGGTTAGACGGAAACCAGGCCCTCGGGGACTTGACTCGGGGAGGTGTGGTAGTCGCCGCCCAGCCACACCACCCGCACAGGCATGACCCATCACACACCGCACTTCCACCAACCACCCTCACTCATGCCGGCCGAGGGGCAAGGCAAAGATAAAAAAACCCGTGGATGGGAAGGAAAAAAGGAAGGGGAAAGAAAACCCCGGAATAAAATAAGGAATGTGCCATTTGTTCACTGTCGGGTCGGGACATTTTTCCACGACAGTCAAACGATGACGAACCCAAAACCCAGGTTGGTCAACGCTTATCCACTGGTCTTGGCGCGCGTGGTTCGGCGACCTTCTCCTGGTCCGAGCTTACCCATCCCGCCGGCTCAGACATTTTTAGCGGCGACTCAACACCCTTCACTGGGAAGCCCTTATGCGGAGGGATGGTCCTTCGTAATGGACTACCCTATTCATCCTGTCATTTGCCGTGTTTGGCCTGTCCATATGCCCCTGGTCGCCATGGTTTTTCTTTTCTCGGGTCCAATATCTCCCTTCCCTCTCCGTATCTCTGGTCATCATATCTTATCCATTGTGACCTGTTGATGCTTTGACCGAGTTGAGACATCCCCGAGTCGCCTTGAACGAAAGAAAAACAAGACTGCTGTGCTGTCTAGTTTCATCCTATCCTTCCTTCCTTTTACCTTGACGCTTGATCGCCTTGTCATCGTCATCAATTGTGGTACCATTTCTACTACTGTTGATTGGAACCGTCTGTTTCTCAGGCCTTTTCTTTTTTTTCTTTTGCTCCTATTCTTGTCTTATTTTCCATTTTTATTACATTCTGCTCGTATCTTCGCTGCATCCAGTTGCCTTGACTCGGAAATCTTGGTACTGTTTTGTTGGCTTGCATCTTGGGCACACGATCTCGTTCGGGATCTACGACTTGCTGCACTTTGATCTTGTCTTCAGTCGAGGCCATTTGTCGTCTCTGCGGTTTTAGTGGGGAGAGAGGTCTGCGAGGTTACGGGGTCCTCCCCCATTCGCCAGATACCCTTGTTTCACTTGACCGGCCCGTGGGAACAAAGGTCTCTCACCATCGGCGAAGTTTCGAGTTGGCTGTGGTCCACGGCGTCGAGGCCATTTCAATCCTTCGTCGGCGTCCTCGCTTCCCCCCACCCCGCCTAAAATCGTACACGAGACAACCGCCCTATCACACGCTCCTCTACCATCTTACCACCCCCCCCCATCTTCTAACCCCCCAGGGTTATATTTACTCACGAACCTTCTTTTCTCTTTCTTTTTTATATATATATCTTGTTTGATTTATTTTTTATTTTTATTTTTTTATCATCAGCATCGTCAGCGGTCGTTTTTACTCCTTTAATCCTGTAGACTTTTATTCTTGCTACACAGTTCATCACTCACCCATACTCTCACGATACCCTTGCATCCACCTTTTTTCTTTCCGCGTTATCCAAATGGCGAAAACAATGATGGGTTGGTCTCTTCATAATTCTAACACATGGTCGAAACCTTTAGCTCCTCCACCACCTTCAGCAGCGGGGGCTACATGCTCAGCATATTCGAAGAGTGCCTCGCCTCGGGCACAGGCTTCTTCACCCCCTAGCAGTCAGAAGTCGAATGGCCCCGGAGCTAACCCGTTGGATACCCTTCGGGCACACTATGGCGGCAGCACACTATTTCGCTCACCACAAGAGCCTCAGACTGTAATTCCGCTGACGGCGAACTTGATGCAATTGTACTATGCGTACTTTCACTCTGCACATCCGCTATGTCTCCCTCCTCAGTATCTTGCCAAAACCCCGGCTCAGCACTTGACTATCGTGCTGCCGGTGATGCACTTCATTGCCTCGTTCTTTGCTAGAACAGCTCCGACAGAGACTTTCCGTGCAGAGGCGGAGAAGGCCTTATTCTCGCCTACTTCTCCACCACCAAAGAACGGGTTCACCGTGCAAGCGCTCACTTTGTTCGCTATCGGTCTCCACAGTGACAATGACCAAGGGAGGTGTGCCGAGGTTAAGGACAAAGCTATCGAGATGGCTATCGATCTTGGCATGAACATGAAGGAGTTCTCGGAGAGTTCTACGGACAATACCGAGGGCGGGAAAGTTCTTGCTGAGTGCTTGAGGAGAACGTGGTGGGAGTTGTACTTTCTCGATGGGCTCCTTGCTGGGTTTCATCAGAAAGATCACTTCAAGCTCTGGAGTGTGCCTTGTACAGTTCCTTTACCCTGTGAGGAGCTTGACTATAATCGCGGAGTATGCACTCCTCTGTTCATACTGATGCTGGATCAAGAGACTAACGAGTCGCAGGTAATACCGGAACCATACTCCCTCGGGCAGTTTGACGACCGCTACTTTGCCGCCGAGCAGATTGTTTTCAGCTCCTTTGCTTACCGCATCGATGCCGTCCGCATCCTCGGCCAAGTTCTTGCCGTGGGGCAAGACAGCAACCCCGAGGACCTCATGGCCGACGCGGCCGACACATCGCTCGTAAACTGGGGTCTCCATCTCCCAGACTCCAAGAAGGAGCTCGTTGGCAAGGACCGCCGCATAGACGAGATGCTCTTCCAGGCACACATGGTGATCAACGCCTCAACAATCTACCTCCACAGGCCAAAGTCCTCCTTGGCCTCCTCCCACGTGCCAGACGACACCAGCTGCACCCCGGAGACCAAGTACTCCACTGCGACGAGGCCCGTCGCCCTGCACACGGCAAAGGCAATCCAGGCCGCCAACACCATCTCGAAGCTCATCACTCTCCCGTGCCCGCTCATCAAGCACACACCCTTCTTCACCTGCGTTATTACCCTCGCTGCGATTGTGCATTTATCCGCTTGTTCATGGCTCCTTCACGGCGACGAGGGCTTCCTTGCAAAAGAGCGGATCCGTCTCGGTGTCGGTGCCTTGAAAACTCTAGAAGAGGTGTGGAGCGTTGCTGGATGCGTGCTCATGCAAGTCAAGGGCGTCGCCAGAGAGGTCTTTGCCCTCCAGATACCCGAGGGCGAACAGCTCACGGGGATTATCACCGAGGAGGAAGTGTACAGGTATATTGAAGAGGAGAGAACGCTGGAGATTGTCGGTGGGGAAGCAGATTATCATGGCTTACCGGCGTTGGATTGGAATGGGGAGCTGTAGTCCTCAGGTTACAAAGGAAAGCATGTTTGGCTGGGTTTTGTTAGGAATGGTTTGGGCGTTCGATATTATATTTTGTATTCATTCGTGTATTGTGATGGTCGTGCTTTTTTCTTTCTTTTCATTACCCATTCTTGCCTTTTTCTTTTTCAGTTCCGTCTGCTCCGTCTAGCCTAATCCTGTTTGGTTAGTTTGACCGTGCAGCTCCATTTAGTCTAGTGGTTAAGGTTTGATGTGGAATTTGAAGACCTTTTTTCATGATTTATTCCACTCGTGCCTCTCGTATATAACGTATTGCCTATTTTACCGTACCGGGATTTACGAGTTGGGGACGAGCTTAGGCCTTAAGAATAGTAATCGCTGCCGTGCCTGCTTGCAATCTGAATGTAGATGTCGCTAAATATTGCTTGTTTTGGGGGTCGGCGGGGCTGGTACATTAGGCGTCACTCGTGATGCGCTGAGGTGGGGTGCCATATGTTCTTTGGGGTGAATCACAGAACATAAGACTGCACCGTATCAAGGGGTAGAAGTGAGTTTGCTGCTACTAATTGGCGTTCGCAGATCTCTGGATGTGAGAGAGTACCGTGCCGGCTCTATGCTATAGTGTGGTGCCGGCATTGGGATGTTGCAGTATGGGTATTGCCCGGAGTGATACTCCCTGACTTCCTAGACCACTTTCTCAAATACCGTATTGAACTCAAAAAAAAAAAAAAAGAAATTGAGTGGCTCCTTGGCAGAGTTTGATCGCCTAGGACAAGCGAATTTGAAGAAAATCTTGGGTTAGCAGGGGCCTGAGGATTTCTGACAGTAGTAAGTTAGAGAGATCTTCCTATTCCCCCCTTCGTTCACTACTAAGTTACCAGGGGATTGGGGGCCTACATGGAGATGCTCAATTTGTTGAGTTGGTATGGTAAGTCAGTGCTATTCTGGTTCTAGCGTTATTATATGGTCTACACGATATCATTCTGATACGTTGAATAGATTGTAGCATCATATCTCAAGGTCTACTATAAATTTATCTACCCCCCCACCCCACCCGCCCGCAAAGCTACTGTATATAGATAGAATCATTGCTACTTGGCGAGTAGATACTCTGCGGTACGGACTGTGCTTACCTGATCACCTAATAGAAAAAAACACCCGTTTCTTGATAGTTGCCTACCACCTGAAGCGCCCGCTTCCCAAAGGGATATTGTTTCAAAAAAAGCGAAGGTCTCTCCATTTCTGTATAGAATACCTGCTCTGACCCCCTCCCACGCCCCTCAGATATGTGTCAGCGATTGCCTATAACCTCCTTCCAAAATAATTGGTAGAAAAAATATCACTCCATGTCGGGGCTTCATCCACGCACAGAGGGAGAGTGTATGTTCTAGGATCACGAGCAATCACTCTCGCCGTCCTGCACCCACTCCACCCCCTGATAAGGGGTTATTTTCGTACAAGTCAGACAGCGGCCAAAAAATATATATATAAAAGAAAATGGAGTTTTATTCTTCTCCTTTTCCCTTCCTATCCGACAAAATCCAAAGGGCTTGTTGGGGAGGGCAATTAAGAAATAAAATGAATGGAAAAAAGTAGATTACACTTGTGAGTCCTCCCAGGGCAGGCAGGACCTTTTAAGCTCTTTTTTTTTCTTTCTGCTTTTTTTGTCCTAGGCAGGTATAGCGGTGATCGTCATATGATAATTCTTTCATTTACTTTTTTGTGGGTGCATGTAGTAAATGAGTAAGTAAATGTAGCATATCAAGAGGGATGAGGACTTGTGGGGTCCAAGCTCAGGGTCAGGGGCAGATGCCCTGAACTGGATTATGGTGGAATGTCCGGAGTGCTGCATCGTGGTGCCCTTCTATTATGCTTTTATCCATACATTAGTCCCTGAAAGCCTTAGGCCTACATGCGTAGTCAGTAGCCTATTTCCAAATCGTGTCAGTGCAGCTTTTTTATAACTAGTGTTCCTGATATACTTGTTTCTTTGAGCACACAGAAGTCTTTTTGGTAGCGATCTGTGGTGAATGTGAGGTCTTTCGGCTATTTCCTCCGCTTCCTCCTCCTCAGCAGAAGCAGCTTTGCTTCAAAGCACTTATTCCTGAGAGGAGATGCTCCCAAGCCACTAGCTCCCATTACCACTTGTGGCACTTCAGTCTCGCCCAGCAGAACCAGATTCTTCCACCTTCTCTAGACAAGCTCCATGACTACGAACTGAAGGTGTCCGATATTAGAAGAGGCACACTAGGCGCAATCTTGTTACCACAGGTTGCGCTACCAATCAAGCCGCCAGTTGATACCATTGGTGATCTAACAGGTGGAGATGATAGCTATCATTGGGGATCGCTAGTAGCCTTTGTAGGTGTGGGCCCGGACGCATACGGTACATTGGTACAGTCAATGCAACCAAGGAACTGGAGTCTACACCGGGGGAACGTACCATTGCTCCATTTATCCAACCGATCACTAGTGAAAATGTGCTGGAAGCTTGCAAGGTTATAAGGGAGGAGCTGGTTCGGTGCAGGGAAGCGGAATCCGGGACTGGATGGAAGGATGGCGGGGCACGGGAATTGGCGTAGGAATTCGTGAAATATCTTGAGAAGTTCCCATCTGTGGGAATGTATATATGAGGTTACGGACTTGGCTTGCGTTGCCCTGCACGGAAGGAATCTTTCTTTTGATTTTGTCCATTTGCCATTTTTTTCCTCTTTTCTTTTAGCTAACCTTGCTATAATAATAATATAAGGGTTAAAAAAAAGAAAAGGCCGGCGTCGGGACCAGGCGTAACTATCGTCATTATTGTATATCATTATGCTTATCAAGCAGTTAGCTATGAAACGGTAAGTACATATATCGGCTAGGACATACTAGCCTGTCTGCGGTTCCAATTCCTGTGGGCCCTGCCAGCCCCTGAACAAATACCCTGGTTTAGAAGCCTACAGGAGCGTTGAGTCATTACAACTTCTCCTTAAGTTATTCTCAGACCTCTAGATAGTAAATTATCCTCAACTAGTAGGCCTAATGGTACAACATCATGGCCCCGGCAGACCTGGTATTCCCAAGTTTCCAAACTAGATTCTCCTCTATGGCAATGAGTAGTAGTTGCTCGAGGGGGAGTGAGAGGGAAAAAATCACGTGCCTAGGTAGGGATAGGGATAGAAGATGGAAAAGGGACCATCTCCTGGTAGACTATAGGTAAGGCGCTTGGGGTATGTATCATGTGTAACCCATCCTTATCGCCAGGGTTAGGTTTTTGTTTCCTTGATGGGGAAAATAAAAAATGAAACAAAAGACATATGAAGGATTTGAACCCGTGCTCGCGAGAGAAACAGATTTTTTGTCTGTTGCCCTAACCACTCGACCACAATGTCTTATTTATTGTACTTTGGTGGCTCATTGAAAACCAGAAATGGGGGTACCCAACTCCTATAACCCCATACCAAGAACCAGCAAAAACCTAGAAGGCAGTCAGAGGGCCCAGGTCTTCATAAATTAGTATGATGAGAAAGCGGAAATAGAACCTATCTTTGCCTGCCCCTTATCCTACTCAGAGCATATATGAGCCTAAAGAGGAAACGTGGGGTTGAGATAGGTGGGCTTTTTTTTTCCCATTTATGTTGGTTGGCGAGCTTTTTTTGTTTTGTTGAAAAGGCACCGTAGTGTCTAGGGGATTCTCGGTCTTGGTTTACCTGGCTCGTATCATGAGTTTGTTCTACTGGAGCATGTGAAGGAGAGTAGGAAAATCTGCACAGGCCTCACTCAATTTATTAAGGGTATTAGAAATCTCTAGGACCGTGGTAGTGGGCCGTGCGGGAAGAGGATGACCCCAAAGTGCTATGCGACATGGGCATCACTATAATTCGACCTATTTGCGTATGAATATTGGACAATATTCGACTTTCAACCTTTCTAATATACAAAGCACTCAAGATTCCCTTCCTGTGCATCCCTGGATATAATTTTTCTTCTTCCCCTATTGATACACTTGTTGTCCTAATTTCCTCGGGCACAAGAACAAAACAAGGACGGCAGGGTGCTATTGATGTATTATCTCTTTTTTGTGGGGTTGTGTTTCTTCCTCGCACTTCCACTGGGAGTTTCCCTCCGGGAGCTGGATGGTATTCGGTCCCTTCTCATTCTCTGGAGCGTAGCTAATACCTCAATGCTGATAAAGCCAAGGTATAACTAACAAGTAAGGTGAACTCTTATAACTATGTTTTCTCAGCCTGTAATCCTGGAGAATAGTATGTGCAACTTAACGTGTTCAATGCCCTGTGAGGAACGGCATTGGATGGTATTATAGACCCCTCACGTACAATGTCTCCTATTCCGACCCTATGTAAGGTTCCTTCTCCCTGCTTCTCGCTCGATATTACATAAACCTTGTTCAACAATTAGGGGTGTCTCTTGTGAATTGAGCATATCACCCTTTTTCTTTGACAATACCCCCCAGACTAGTCGCGCTTTCCCCTTAAACTGGAAAAATAAATAGCCCAATAACCCAAGGATGGGGTTAGGACGTTAGTCACGTTCCGTGTGGTGGTTGGAAATACTGCGGGCAAACGCTGATAACCCACCGCCAAGGACTAGATGGAGAATTAGTAAAAAAAAAAGGACCTTCACTTAAGAGAGCAATCCCCCCCTATTCGTTCTTTCTCGGTATCGCGGGAGGCATTGCTTGCTGGGTGAGATCACCTCGATATTTCTCACCCGTGTTTAGGGTGTAAGGCACGGCGCTGGGTCGCAAGCTGCGAACTGACAAGAGTATGTTACTGTGTTGCCGGGTTATAGATAGGTAAGCTTGCTCTGCTCCAGACTCGGGATTCGGACCCCTTTGTTGCATCATCACACAGCCTCCTGACTCAGAGTATGCCTGTCGCAGAAACGCAGTGCTGTGTTCATTATACCCGTTTCTTTCCTTCTTTCAAGCTCTCTTGGCCCCCGGACGAACTATTTTACTTACGGGGATCCTTCCGAGTAGCTGACCATCAGTAGTTCTGTGACTTACTCGGTACACCACTCTCGACATTCCTAGAGGCTACTAATTTGTGTCTGCTAGGCAGCTGGTAATACGCTATATGAGTCGAGGTCTTATATTAGCCCGCGAAATGCCTAATGTTTTGTCTTGCGATCATGAGCTGTCACTCACTCACTCATTCACCCCTTCCCCCTTGATCACCAACTTATTCCCCTCACGATCCTACGAAAATTTACAGGATCCGGTCCTAGCGCGATATAAATTGATCCGAAAATCAGGTGCTTGGACAAATCTTTTGCTTGTGAAACTCCTTCCTTTTTAGAGGGCATTGATCGGGCCACCTCTTCCTAATTACATGAGTATTATTGGCCTCCCTATGTGCCTGGTTATGCAAAGCAGGCTGTCAAGCGGGTCCCACCAGCGCACTACTAACCAATAAACTCCTCGCCGACAAGTATAAGTGTCATGCCAATACCATCCACGCCTTACCCATCAAAATACCCCAGTTCAACCTAGCCCTCCATCCTACCCCTCCCCCTCTCACCTGACACTAACCCCTCCCCCTCCTTCCCGTCCTCTTGATTTCGGCAAACTACTACGGTCCTCAACTCCTCAAAACTCAGCCCCCCCTCCCACTATTGCCTCCGCTCAATCGCCATTGCCATACCAAGCCCAAACCTGTTGGGAATATTGGGAGGTGAAGCAGTGATAGTAACCGAAGGCTTCACAAGAGTGGTGGGTTTGGGAGTAGAGAGAGGGAGAGGTAGAGTTTAAAAAGTAAGATTCACAGTTTGCGCAATTGAGCCTGTGAAGAGTAAACGCAAGGGAGGGAGGGAAATGAGGAAAGATTTATCAAGAGAAAAATCGTAACCCTAATAATGCTCTAATGCGTAATGATCACCCATGTCCAACGCTCTAGTGCATGATTATCCACATAATTATGTTCGATAAAACCCAAGAACAAGGCCCGAGTGAGCATTCATGACCCATGACATAACTTGCATACTTAGAGTACATGCTCTAGCGCCCAACATAGCCAAGCGGGGTGGGACAAATGCTTGATAGAGGGTACGCAGTGGGATGGTAAATGCAGATGCATTCATCTAGCAACTACGTAACATACCTCTCTTTGAAGGTGGCCTATTCCGAACAGGTTTTGCGTGATTGGGTGTGGGCTGGGGAGGTTTGCATCAGGACTGGTATCCTTCGCGATGATGGCTAGAGCTGTGGATAACAAGATATTCATTATCTTCGAAGAGTGGGAGAGCATAATGTGGGATTGCGTTGGGGAGGGTATCTTCGGGTGTCTTGCTGTCGGTGGTTACGAGGGTAGGCTTTTGCAGCCTGAGCCTTGGTTCCTGGTCTTTCAAACCATAAGCCTGACACTCCTCTCACAAGGTCCTGTTTGCAAGAGTATATTGTGCCCTTGCTAGTGGTACTATCATGGTGGTTCACACCATCTCACAAATCCCCATAAAACGCTATCACGCGCCGCATCACAGAGAATCACACCACACAAAACCTGTGTTTCATCCAGTAACACTACTACCCTCCACAGCTCCCCACTTCCCAATCACTTAATCAGATTTTCCGTTCCATTCCACCCAATCCATACCTACGCACCCCCGCCCCCAGCCAACTGGAAAGAAACAAAAAGAACTACAAACCCCCATCTGGGAATCTCATCTCAAACGAATGCAGGAGTGGAATCATACAGTAGGCACAGGAAGGAAAAAAGGGAAATAAAAAGACTCATGCAAAGCAAAGTCGGTTGATTTTGCTACATACCGCTGCTGCCACAACAACACAGACCCGCTCGTGAAAGGCTCATGAGAGAACAAAATCACAAAAAAAAGGAAATTCAACAAGCAAATGAGGGGCCTTTGGTATGGGTAAAAAGGCAAGAGAAAAAAACCACCTTCCTTTCATTTGTCAGTCAAGACGTCCGGTTTTAATCTGTTTACGCGTCCGAAACGAGTGAATGCACCGCCTGTGAGAAATTAGCGATATCCTAATAGACAACTATAGGAACCCTACCCGATCGAGGTTGTAACCGTGCTTTTCGAGCGCCTTCACCGAACTCTCTCTGTTAAATCCCATTCCGGTTAACTTGATAACTTTTTCTTCTTCTCCAAGCTGGCTGCCGTCCTCACCGCCGCCGAGAGCGACGCCACCAGCCTCGACATCGGGGCCCGTACCAGTCTGTTGTCTTGTATCCCCAGATGCTTCACCTCCCACATTGCCGTTCGTCTGTGTTCTCGGGGGCTGGCCCTGCGCCGGCTCCTTTGTATCCAAGTCGGCAAATATCGCGTCCCAATCCTGCGTGCTCGCTGTCTTCACTTCTTGCTGCTGAGGCTGCCCAGCGGGCGAGTCAATGTTGAAGTCAAAGTCGGTGAAGCCGTCATCTGTAACCGCAGTTCCTGGCGCTACATTACCCCTAGGCGATGCTACATCAAACACTGGATCAAAATCACCGAATGTCGAGTTAGTTCCAAACTCGTTGTCATCAGCCTTATCATCAACTTCCTTAGCTTCTGCGAGATCTCCGAACTCTTTATCAAATTCGTCTCCGAAGGCAGTCTTTGCTGGCACAGGAGGGTTTCCAACAGGCGCCGGACTCTTGGAAGCTGTTGGTGGAGAAGAAGAGAACATGCTATTGTTTTGAGCACTGGATGGGGGGTTCTTGTTGGTTGATGAGGGAGAAGAAGAGAATAGAGAACTGGCCTGGCCAAATACATCGGCATTTGAATTTCCTGTAACAGCTGGTGATTGGTTCAATACTGGAAACCCAATCGCGTTACTACTACCACCAGGAGTGTTCCCATCGTGCTTCATTGCATCGGATCTTGAAGGCAAAAGTCCACTGTATTCAGCTGGAAAGTTTCCCTTTTCCATCCCTCCCATAGGCTTTGGCCCTGGGGTGTATGATGGAGGTGACTGCTGAGCCGATATTGGAGGAGGTGGTGCATTTCCGGGTCCAGTTGGTGCAGGGCTGGTAGTTGGAGGAGGCGCTGTGGTGGCTGGTTGCGTATGGCTTGGTACAGGGTTGGGGTTGAAATTGTCCTCAAACCCCTTCTCATTGTCGCTATCGCTATCCTCATCACGACCAACTTCTACGATCGGTGGGAACTCCTTGTTAAACTGGACGGAGCTTATCCCAGAGCCACCTGTGTGTTGTCGCTCTTGGGTCCTGAGATTCTTGAATGTATCATCAATGCCAGAACCTCCAGTGTGTTGCTTCTCCTGACTTCTAAGGTTCTTGAAGGCTTCATCAAAATCCTTGTTTCGGTCTTCCTTAGCACCGGAGTTGTACATTGGCTGGAAATCAGATCTACTCATTTGACTGGTCCTGCTTCGGTTACTCTTGATGCTTTCACCAGTTGGATTCGACTTGATGGGCGAGGGGAAAGCTCCTGGAATCGTCCCGGTTGTTCCAAATGCTGATCCAAAAGAGTCCCACTGTTTCCCCGACTGGCTTTGCTCGTCCCCCCCGGTTGTGTTGCCGGTGGTATTACGCTCAACAGGCGCCCCAAAGGGAGATCTGTCTTCAATTTTCCTGGAAGGGAAGGGTGCCTTGGCAGAAGACTCTGTACCGGCGTCGCTTCGGACGCTCATGCTGCTTCTTCTATCATCTGGCTTGAACGAGTCTCTCTCTTTCGCCGGGGTTTCGCTAATGGAACTACTAGCCCAATTTGTCGGTGTATCGGGTCGAGAGAATTCGTGGTCGCCTTGGTTACTAGCCGATGGGTTGACTTGCACAGATGAGGTGACTGAGTCGGCACGACTAATGGGCATGGGCAAGAACGGTGTCATATGGGATGCAGTCCCAGGGGGTACGGCGTCCGTCTGAGGGGAGTTATGATAGGACGTTGGTGGAGATGTAGGGGGGGTTGAGTGCGAGGGCCCTTCAGAGGCCGATGGTGCGGACGGCCCAGCACTGCCCTCGGTGGTGGACCTCTGGGAAAAACCAGTAGACGTGGGGTTAAGAGAAGGCGTTGCAGAAAAAGAGGGGCCGAACACATCCTCCAGGGTTGTAGCATGCGCCGGTGGGTTGTTACCAGGAGCCAGTGGTGATGGCGGGAATGCAGACTCAGGAGCGGCAGGCGGCCTCCGATGGAAAGGGTTGTTATTGAGGCTGGCTTGAGAAGGTGTGGGGCTGCTGGGAGGAGGAGGACTGGCAACATTTGACCTTGTGTCATCAATCTCACTCTTTAGTCGCTCACGGTCAACCTCGCCAGTTGAGACTTGTTTCTTGTTGATGGCAACCATTCCTCTCTGCTGCCTTGCCTGAGACTGCAGTTTCTCAAGCTCTTGGCGTAAGTTAATGTTTTCCTGGTTAATCACCCTCATGCGCTGGTTCAAGTTCTCATTTTCTCGCCTATCAGACTCGAGAGCCGAGGATATCTCCTGCTTTCTAGACTGGAGCTCGGTGTATGATTGTTCAGCAGTTCGATATTCGCCCCTCAGAGTCATCAGCTCATTTTTCGATTTAGCCAACTGATCTTCTGCCTGCTTCAGCTGTTCTGCCTCGCGTTCGTAAGCACCCCTAAGTGATGCCAACTGTCCCTCAATGTGATGCTTCTGAGAGCTCAATGTGGTTAACTCTTGTTCCGCCGAAGACTTCTTGATCTTGAGCTCTTGAGTCTGCTTAGTCAGAGTACTGATTTGATTTGACAGATTGGCCAATTCTGTAGTTTCGTTAGAGAACTTTTTAGTGATTTCGGGATCAGCATCACCAAGTAGATCTTCCACCATTGGTTGTGTCTGACGAGTCGCCGGTGGCGCAGAGTGATTTGACCCCCCGGTCCCCGAAGGAGAAATCATCGACTGGCCAAAGTTAGAGGATGGCACAAAGGCACGGCTTGGCCCGAAGAAATTTGGGGGTCCTTGGGGCACTGGCACCTTGGGTTCAGGGACAGAACCCGAGGCATTGGGCGAAATTGTCGGCCTGTTTGGTACTCCAAATACATCTGTATCAAAAGGACTAAGTGGGCTCTGGTTCTGAGTAGATGGGGGTGCTGAGCTTGTCTGTGGGGCCGGAGACGAAAAATCCAATTCGAACAAGTCTTGTGAGGCCGGCTTGGGGGGTGGCGGGGGAACAGGTGGTGGGGGAGGCTCAAATGCGGCTGAGTGCGCGTTAGTGAGTAATCAACGATAAGCGAAGGAGCTGTGAACATACATGGACCCGCGAACTGCCCGGGCGCACGCATACTGGGAGGAATTAGATTTGGAGGAAGGACCTCTGGTAAAGGCCCACTGCCATCGGGAAAGTTGCGCTGTTCTCTAATCAGATGCATAGCGATGGCGAACTCCTCGCGACTTAAGCGTCCAGACCCATTAGTATCGGCAAGATCCCAAATGCCGGCAAGAACATCCTCCGGAAGCCTGGAGTTGGAGAAAAACGGTACCGCCTCCTCACCTGGTATCCAAATTAGAACGGTGTATCGGTGAATGATCTAAACGTAGTACTTACCAGTAATGTATCCCTTGTTCTGCTTATCGACCGTCAGGAAGACCGAGTCAAATCGCTCCTTGTCGGCAGGCGTGATGACCCATTCTCCACTAGCTTCGAGCTGGACAGGTTGTGTTACGGGGGGGGTGAATGTCCGGGGCGATTGCGCGCGGCCTTGTTGCAAAGGTCCACTATACTGTTGGGGGATCGGAGGGACAGGAGGCATAGATGGCGGTGGAATGCCTCTCCCTGCTGGCCTCCGATCGCCGTTTCGAGTGGGACCACGTCCTGCGGCAGCCTCATAGAGCCCAGGGGGTAGAATCTGGGGTAGTACAGGGAGAGTGCCGTTCTTTGAACATGTGATAAGGTGCATGGCTACTACGAACTCTGCGGGACCTAAAGCACCGCGATGCTGCCGGTCCGCGAGGTTCCATATTATGCCCAAGGTCTGATTCGGGAGCTTTGCGCGTTGAAATATCCCCTTTGCAATATCGCCTAGTTACAAATTAGTCAGCCTCGAACAGACAAAGTAGACAGCAGCTGGGTCAACTCATTACCTGGTAGATAGCCATCGATAGCCCCAGATCGTTCAAATAACCCGGTAAACTTTTCCACATCCTGAGGTGTAAGTGGCGGTACTCGGATCATCCCGGGGCCCGGGATCGCTGGCTGGGAAACAGGGGGCGGCGGCGGGGGAGGAGATGATGTAGTGGGAGGAGGGGGTAATGGGATATTGAAGCCCTCAAATCTAGGAAGTGGGCCAGCTAAAGTAGTCGATTATGCCAAGTCAACATGTGAATCTTAGTTACGGCCATCATGGAGAAAATAGGAACCCCTTACGATTCTGTGCTAATTCGGGCCGAGGGTGCTGCCCATTCTGTGCGTACCCGATCAGTCTCAGAGCAACACTGAATCCAACTTTTGTGAGAAGCCCCCGATTATCAGTATCCGCGATACCCCAAATCTAAAGATACATCAGTACAATAGCCCGAATACGAGGCCATGGAGGGTTGACAAGAATTTACAAACCTCTCCCAAAATCCTCGGATTGAGTCCGGACTTTTCGAAAAACTTTACAGCGAGTTCTCCCGTTACAACACCAAGTTTGTCGCTGTCAGCGGCTTGGAAAAGTTGTCCGAAAACCTTCTTCTCCTCTGGTGTAAGCACAAGACTATGAGGGCCCGATGCTGTTGGTCCGAGGCAGGAATAAACAAATCAGTCACAGAACTTGAACAAGAGTAAAAAATAAAAAAAATAAAAAAGGTGTTTATCGCAAGATTAATTACCGGATTCTGATGTACTATCCCTCTCACTCATGCTTGAGGTATGTTTAGACAATGATGATGATGGATGAGCAGCTAGAGGAGCTATAGAGGGTTGTGATGGAAAATGGGGATGAGAAAGTAACGAATGGGACGCGCAATCAGATGTATTGATGGTGGGGTATTATGATTATGATAGGTGGGGGATTGGGAGAGGAAAAGGATGGAGGCAAAGGCAAAGAAGAACAAGCAAAGCAAACAGGGAAATATCGAAAATACAGATGTCGGTGAAGCCAGAGAGAGAGAGAGAGGAAGAGAGAAGGTGGAACGGTGGGGTTGTGAGAAGACTTGAGGGGGGGAGATGCTGGATGTAGGTGGGTTGGGGTTGGGGTTTGTGTGTGAGGGCTTGTGGTTGCAGGGAACCAACTGCCTCAGAGGGACTACGAAGGCCGGCGACGACGACGACGACGATGCTGGATGGATATGGATGGCTACCGTCATGTGTGAGAGAGAGGAGGGACAGCGGCAGCTGGGAGAGTGAATGTGGGCGTGCGTGCAGCGCAGCACAAACACGTACAGTAAAGTGGCACACAGCTAGGCAAGCCAGAGGGGGGATTGGTCGCCAGTAGCAACCGAGAGCATCCACAAAGCACATCTAAAATTCAATGCAAGAGGTGTGGAGAAGGTGGGAGAAGAGAGCTATCGCAGCATTCAATTGGCTTCTTAAAACCGTTCAGGTGGTCATCCTGACCTTTTTTTTTTCCAAGGTCTCCCACTCAGTTCGTCTCTCTGAGCTGCGAGAAATAAAGAATCGCCTTCTCCCCAGTTCTGCTCCCATTGCCCATCCATACTCGAGAGTCGAGACTAGGCTGCCGGAGGCCCATCATCCCATCATCCCACCGGACACTCCAACTCACAACGCATCTGTATTATCGTACTGGCACAGAAAATACCGGTACCGGTACTCGCTTGTGGCTCTGGGGAGCACGTGCTAATCTACCTACGAGCTGCGAGCACTCGTGCATCAACCATCCTTACTCGAGTACTGTGCCGAGTACTGTAATCTAGTGCAACACCACGTTTCCGGGGTCTAGCCGCCACCTACCACAGCGATTTACTACTAGCATAACTCAGTGATAGATATTCTTCAGGAACGCTAATCTCCCTACCAACTTCCCCTTTCCATTATCTACCGTAGGGCACCGAGAGTGAATCTCTGCGAGAATGGGGATGGCATCTAACTTACTCTCTTCTCCCTGCTCGAGTTCAGTGTGACACTCATCCCACATACGCCACGTTACCGCATCCACACTGCATGGTGGGACGGAATATCACGGGCGAGGGTGGCCAACGTCGTCATTAGAAATCTATCTGCTAGAAATAAATCTCTCCTCATTGATGCTAACAGTGATAGTGCAAGCACCTCCTTGTGCGTTAAATATTCGAGGGAAAAAAACGGAGGTCGTGAACTCGGCCACACACCAAAAGGAAAAGATGATACAGATAGCTATATTCTGAACATGACAGGAAAATTCAGTGCAACAATCTTCACCATCTCTAACCAGAGCTTCCTTCTGCTGCTCCTATCCCATTCGTTTCCACCGTTTCCTCCATTGATCCGTCTTCGCCCTCCACTGCACTGGCACTGGTAGGTTTGGGTTCCTCCACCTCTGTCTCTGCCTCTTTCCCAGTCTTTCTCTTCTTTCGTGGGGAAGCCCCAGTCTTTTTTTCCTTGGGCAGTTTCTTTCCTTTGGGCACTTTATCTCCCTTGGGACCCTTTCCCCTTGGTGCGCCGTTTACAGGGGCCTCCTCTGCAGCCCCTGGTGTCGAAGACTTTGCTGCCGCGCTCATTGGATTTGCATTGCATAAGCGATACCATCTCTTCATTCTGAGGAACAGGTGTTAGTAGATATTCCCTGGGATCGGGAGGCGGGTGCATACGCGGCCTGTGTGTTGATTCCTCTTTCCTCACTTACGGCTTTCAAGTTTGTCTATCGCGCGTCAGCACCAGCTGCATGCCATTAGATTGAGGGAAAGGGAGGAAGTATACTTTACCGTCTCCAGTGTTCCGAACACAAGACATGAGAAAGAGAACTTCTTCTGTGGCAGGTGGCATTGGTACAGGAGTGGAGAGGCTAGAATTATTGCGGGTACAGGAGTGGAGAGTGGTAGGTCCGTCTTATTGAATATGGGGACTCTTGTTGGCGTGATATATATCACGTTTAGGGACCACCGAAGCCGGAAAACAATATGGTACCGGAGTGCGCGTCACTGAATTTGGCTATCTTTAATTGCTAGTCTACTACCGGTATACTCTCATACCAGCTGTTGTCCCTCTCAACTAGAATTGGGCGTTGGTATACGGTTTCTAGTGGCAGTTCTCCATCGCTCCTATATTCAGTGCTCGTGCCCATAGGTGTGCTCTGTTACAGTTCTACCATTAACTAGGTAGGATCTGAGTACCCGCACAAAGGGTCACTCCAGGGGACAACCTGAGGTCACTTTTCAACATTAGGTGGCGAGCCGAACCTGCATAGTAACTTACAGTACAGCACAACTGCTGTACTGTACCTGTGAATAGTACACCTACTGGGAACAGCAATTTCTTGAACCGCCATTTGATATTATCGCCATACAGGTGCATCAGCAAGGCTCTAACGCACGATAGGGTACGGATGCCATTCAATATAGGAAACCTAGACTACAGGCACTAGTACAAACTATGGCGGGAAACTGCCTTCCAAGGCCCGTGTGGAGTGGAAAACTAGCCACGAGGGCCTCAGGGAACAACTCTCAACCCCACCGTCTTGCACGGGATGTCCCGGAGTCCGAACGGTGTTAGGTCCTATGACGTATGCTGCCTTTTGGAGACATGGCGCTTTTGTAGGCATGTACTCGTACGAGTACTAGTACAGTACAGTACAAATACCGGTACCTTTGACCCGGGCCGGTACACCCTCGACCAAAGGGGAGGTTCCAAGTTTTCCATACACGCGCACGGTTATACTTTTCAACCACAAGATCAATTTTCAAGCTATGATACCAACCAAGATATACCCCTTCCGAAGCTACGGGAAGCACTAGTCTAGGGAAACGGACTCTAAAAACCTCTCTTTTTGTGAAGAAAGTACACCTTGTGCTGGTTGTTGTGCCGAGAACTTCAAACCTCCGTAATTAGATATCATTACTTCTCTTTCATCCCAACGATTTCATGTTTAGGCCTCTCCCGAACCGCTCCGTTACTCCTTAAACCTACTCAGAAGTTGTACAAGCCAAATAACGAGTAATATAACAGGGCAAATCATTATTCACTAAAATTCTTCAAAAATAATATCATACTAAGGTATAGCTAGAAGCATTATCAAACACGAAAACAGAGAACCCCCCGCTACCTGTCTGTGCTCCCCCTCTACACTCACCACTTCCAAACCCACTTCTCCCCGTCTACTGGCTCATCCTTGATCACCACAACCGCCTTCTCAACCTCCTTCTCCGGCAGTGCCCTCTCCACGACCACCAGCGGCGGCGGCAACCCACTCAAAACCCCGTAACCATCAAACCTGGCTCCCTCAAATCCACTCCCGCCAGTACTAGTGCCAGCCCGGCGATACCCTGTCCCCCGGAACCCCTTGAACCCTCCCTCCTCCCTGCTCCTCCCCCTGTTCCTCCCGATGATGCTACTATCATCATCCCCCCCCTCCGACTCACTCTTGACGAATATCGCTTCTTCATTATCACCCTCTTCTAGCTTAATCCTCACGCCGTCCTCGGTACATTCCTGTTTAATCTCGCACCCCGCAGCGTCGCCCCCATCACCGCTACCTTGTTCCTCACCACCCTCCTCCTCGTCCTCCTCACCATCATCATCAGAATAGACAACCTTCCTTTTACGCAGCCTCAGTTTCCTTCTGATGGGGCTCCGAGCGCTGTGATTGGTGCTTCTGGAAGAGGACGAGGAAGCGCCGAGATCTAGCCCGCGGCGGAAACGGTAGTAACTGTCTGCGGCGCTGCGCACGTTTTTGTACCCGAGCTTGTCGGCGAGTTTTTGAAAGTCCACCTATCTTGTTAGCTGAGGGGGGGAGGGCGGGGAGGGGCGGGGGAAGGGAGACTTTGACTTGACCGACTTGACAGTCGAGAATTGCAAGGAGGAATTGTATTTTTCTGTCGTTTTTGGAGTACATTTTGCAGAGTTGGTTAAGTATGCTTTGGTAGATTAGTTGATCAGCATATAAAATCCGAAATCGGAAAGTAGAATGAATGGAAACACAGAACATACCCCCAGATCCTCACCATTCATCCAATCCACTCACATCCGAGCAATAGACAGGGCACACAACCACCTATATATACCCTATCGCACCCAACCCAAATGCACTTGCCCACCCGCACATACCCACTGCACACCCTCCACAACCATCCTATATTACAACCTCTGACAGAGTATAACAAAAGTGTGCAAGTTAGGAACTGAACATGTGTAGAATACTTCCTTTGTCTGACATCTTCTAGCGCAGGGTTCGCGTGGAGGGCTGTATAGTGAAAGGGCGAGAGGCAGTGGTGGGAGGAGGAGGATGATGCACAAGGGTTTGGAGTGTACAGTGGTGGGAGTGTTGGGTTCTAGGTGGTAAGCAGAGAGAGTAGAGGTTGGAGGGGTATGTGGCAGAGGGAGGAGGGGGTGTTGTGGAGGAGAGGTGTGGTGTGATGTTTGGGTTTGATCTAAGTGGGCTAGTACTGTTTACGGTATGTAGGATATGATATCTTGAATCTGGTATGGTGGTACTTTACACCACGAATTGCTACCACCTATTTCGTGAGCACTAGACAGGTGGAAAAGAAGACAATATCGATTAATTGTCTAGGGAAAATAGAGAGCGATAAGACCAAGGAAGTAAACTACGAATCTCCCCCCACACGCAAGCAATGATTCAGCCATCCGCGGAAACTCGTGCTTAGCCCACAGCGGAAGCGTTCCTACCATAGCCTACAGGAGTATCCAACACCGCACAGCGGAGAGGCTCTAACTATGCAACACATGCTGGAACCCTAAATCCGGGTAGTTCTTATTCCACTTTCTAATGGGAATCCTTTCAATGTCATTAAAATTCCATAGCTCATTCACAAGTATCACTCGGACTAAACACACTAGGCTCAACCCTCAGATTTACCGCGACCAAATGAATATTTCCGGTTAACTACAAAAACAAGGCGGACAAGGCAGGCAAGACTGTAATACCAATAACGCTAACACATAAGCTACACTCCTCCTAACAGACTAGCCACCCAGACACCCCCACTTTCCTTAAAGCCCAAACCCCACCCTGCCCCCCTTCTCCCCCTCAATCTCCGTCTCGTCCTCGTCCTCCTCTTCCATCCTATCTCCGCTCCCCATCTCCCCCAGCACTCTCGGATCAATCCCCCCTCCTCCCCCCTCCACGCCAGCAGCTCCTCCTCCAAAATCCTCTCCAAAAGCCTTCTTCCCGCGCCCCTCCTCCCCTCCCACAGGCGGGGTCGGGGCCGCTGGTGGCACCTTAACCTTCCTCGGCCTGCCACGCCCCCTCTTCTTAACAATCCCGTTCCCCTTCCCCCCCTCCGCCTCCTCCTTGGCCTTCTCAATCTTCTCAACCCTTTTCGCTGGCGACGGCGGCGGCGGCGAACCCGGGGCGGCGGCATCCGAGGCTTTAATGACAGCACGCTTGATCTGGTGAAACCTAGCGTTCGCTACCGCGGCCGACTTGTAGTTCATCTTCTGGGCGAGTTTTTCAAAGTCGATCTATATATACATGCTCTGTATTAACACTTCCAGAGGACAAGGGAGGGAGGGGGGGGGAGGAGGAGGTGAGGGGAGTGGGGGCAAGGGGTAACTTTTGGCGAGCCTTCCATACACTCCAGGACTGCTAGAAGGAAGTCTTCCTTCCCCGCGCCTGTGGGCTTGCGACGAGTCTGGGAGGCTTTCGGAGGGGTCGGGGGGGGGCTGGGTTGCGACATGGGGGCTTCGTGGTTGATAGAGAGGTATATGAAGTACGGGTGATATTTGGTGATTTTGATCAGAATAGATAGATGAATGTTTGGATTTGTGGGATTTTGGGGAAGGAATTAGAGAGAATTGGTGGTGGATTATTGGGTTATTCTAGGGGTTATATATTTTTTTCTCAAGCTCGCTGAAACATGCTGGTTCGGCGAGGGGGGGGGGTGGGGGGGGGGGGTAGGAAGGTTGCTTGAAGGTGCAGTACAGAGATTCGATCTGGTTTACTGTATCGTAGTTAAGTTTAATCCATATTCTGATGCCACTCTTAGAATGGCTTCTTCTTCTTGACTTGTCTTTCTTCCTTCCTATCTCTCTGCGTACTAGGATATGATAGGCGGGGGTCAGCGACGCAGGCACTGCTCCGTACCACTCACTCCCCATCCAAGATAGCCAGACACCCCGCAGCACAAAGGCGCTCAGTAATCTATAGAGAGAGAGATGACCCTTTTGATAAGTATCACATGTGTATTGGTACTAGTTTTTCTTGGCACGAAATGATCTACATTTCCAGTTCGTGCCATGTACGAGTACACAACAATGTTCGAACTTCTAATACCACAGGCGTACCTTTCAGCCATGAAATCTACGTTCAAGTTACCCTCAAACTATACCTTCTCCCAATAGGATGTACGAAGACAGGCTCGGAAAGAACCCTCGCCTTCTTTTCTTTTCTTTCTTTTTTTGTACTTGTGGAAAAGTACATTTCTGCATTGTTGTACTCGAGTACAACGAGGACGTGTGGGGTGGGAATGTGCCCTCTATTAGTAATCCACTGGAACAGCAGTTAGAAATGTACAGTACCGTACAAGTATCCATATAAGGAACGTTGCTCCCATTTTATTTTTCCCCGAGTGGATTTCCCGACAGTTATTTGTTTGGACATATACTTGTACAAGTGCCATAAGAGATATTTTTGTACAAGACAGAGATTATTTTGCAGGCTAACCTAAATTAACTGTTCGTCAATTTTCTAGGGGGCACTTGCGCTGTACTAGCGGCGTGCACACGTGGCTGTACTAGGGCATCACGGTGAGGCTTGATGTCGAGCTAGTACCTAATATGTCTCAAGAGAACGACCCCGAACAATTCCGTCATGTTTTAATTAAGCCCAAAGCATAGTCAATCAACTAGAGCTCCTTCTCTAGATCCCTCAACACTGCAGCAAGCATGTCTTCTTGTACAAATGATAGTAATAATAATAATAATAATAGTAGTAAAGAGGGGGGGAGTACAATTCCCTGTTCGATCCCAAGCTCAACCATCCCAAATCTCACCCTACCATTAAGCCATCTCAGCACCAGAGACATCCCTCAAACTCGGAACCCTCATCCCACCCAGCACATCTTGCGCCCGATACAAGGGGCAGTCACTTGGCGACCGAACACCCCACTTTAGAATCTCACTAGTTTTCAAGGATCTTTTGACCGGTAAGCCACTTTGGTGTATATACGAAGACTTATGCCGGGCCCTAGTACTGTACGACAAGGCACCATGGCCCCAAGAAACCAGCGCAAGCAACACCTTCCGGGTAAACTATTATTCAAGTTTTTGCAGAGCATACATAACATAGACTGTTTCAAGCATAATAAATATCACGGGGATTGCGAAACCGGTCAATGCCTAAAGTACCGAACCGAGAACTAAGCTATGTTACTCTCCCTCCGCCAAAAACCCGTCGGTGTCTCATTGACACATGCCGAATACCGAAACTGTGATCGGGAGGTTCGCCGAGCATGTGACCGACCGACCGACCGACCGCTGACTTGGCTTGCGCAATAGATAAATTAGGTTAATTGGTTGGCAGCGAATTATGGGATGATATGTACTGTAGGTGCACGTTCCGAGGGTGGCGATTGTGTTGTATGGGATTGTTTCAGTAAGTAATGCCAGGGTGGCATCGTGGATGGGTGAGAGTCAAGATTGGCCACCACCCAAGGGGGATTGTCGGATAGAACCCTCGGGCAAACGCGAAAAAGATATGGTGGAGATCGTTATTGATATGAAGCTCAATTGGTATTATTAAAAAAAAGGTCCTTCCAGCACTCCTATGAAGACTATTGCAATGCCTTCACTAACGACCACTCGATACTGGTAGGGTGGTTGAGATCGACTTCGCTTTGGGTGTGTTCTTGGCATTGAGATATGCGGAGATAACACCCTTAGAACAACCAGAATTTACGGTATATTATCATGAATTTCGGAAGCTGGCTGAGGACTGCCTATAATATTCTTTTGTTCCTAAATTGTGTTCGCCCAGACTGCCATCTAGGCAACAGTAATAATACCGTCGGGCTAGGTTATCTGCATTGGTAGACGGGAGTGACGGCACAAGAGTGTATTAGGGTTGCTTAGGAAGCACTAGAGCTGGAAGCGGGTTATATACTTTTAGTTGCTCGGATCACATATCACAATTATACTTAGGTAAATCAATCATCACCAAACGACAGAGAATCCTTAGTTAGACTTCTAAGCATACCTATAGGTATTACTTTGACATGGCCCGTTCTCAGCAATCTCCCAACTACTACCAGGTTACAACCAATGCAAAGGCAGTAAAAAGTTTCATCTAATCTTTTAGCATCTGATGATCACGTTGTCAAAAATAAATACTCCCATCAATCACGAGATAAAAATGCCTCTACCAGATACCCATGAAAAAAAATAATCCACCTCAATTATTCACTCACTCACTCGTTAGACACCCAATACTAATCTCCACCTCACCCAACCTTCGCCCCAAATCCCTCACTACTCCTCCAATCTCCAATCCCGCCCACCATCTTCTCCCCAACGCCAACCGGGCCATCCCCCCCCACACCCATACCAGGCGTAGAATCCGTGCTCTTCTTCTTCTTCTTTCTTGGCGACTTCTTGACAACCTTGCTAGGGGAGTTGGCGGTAGCAGGGTCCTTTGTTGCTGTGCCAAAGAGTTCACTTCCGCTACTCCCGCCGCCATCGCCACCGCCCAGAATATAAGATGAGGAGGAAGAAGGGGAAGGATCAGGGGCAGGCTTGGATTGCCGGAACTTTCGGCGGAGACTGTAGAGCTTTTGATAGGCCGCCGAGGCGTTGCGGGTTAGAGTGGATTCTTTGGCCACTTGGTCGAAGTTTGTCTGGTATTCGTGGGTTAGCATTGCTTAACTGGAGAAATTAGTGGAGGACCTGGACTTGCTTTGCCGGGATTATGTTCTATGCAGAGCAGTAGAAATTCGATTATTTCTTCGTTTGTTGTTACGATTGGTGGCATTTTTTTTTTCTTGTAAGGGTCATCTGATAGATATGAGAAGGGAAACTGAGCAAACGGCAGAAATTGGGGGGGGGGAGCACGGTGCTTTGTATTATATTCTCTTTTCTGCCGGAATATCACACCCTAGATTATTACGGTGCGTTGCGGTTGTGTTGGACGGAGGCCTGCTGTTGTATCGTGAAGATTGTGCTTTGATGCCAGGACGATTCATGGTTGATAATTCATGATCCTTTCGGGCCCCGACTACGGTCTGACATACCGGTGCCGTACCCCACCCCACCCGACCTAAATGGTTGTACAGAACCAATAAGTGATACGTTAATCGGCTTACGGTACAATGTGGTACCGGTACCGTACCCGTACAGGCATATGCTAGGGAGCCCCGTGTCCATACGTTACAGTGATCAAGACAAATATTACAACAATTCCCATCCACACGAAGCCACCCCCCTGCGCCCAAAGCAAAAGCCACTTTGTGACCCTACTCCACATTACCCTTCATAAGCCCCGATCCAACCAATCATGAAGCCCCCCTTTCTCTCTAGGCAAACTGCAGTCATTGGTGCTTTGTTGAAAATTTTCAATAATGGATACTGTGCTGCATAGTACGCCTGGAGGGTAATCTCAGGCCAGAGCAGGGCTTACGAGTAACTTATCATACACGCATGCACTGTGCATTTCATGATCCGTGACGCGATCTTCAATTAGCCTCAGATACAAAATCGTTGGAATCGTCTGCCTTGTATCATGCTGGCACTCGTCCACAGGTACCGGGAAACAGGGATCAAAGAAATGTTGGCAAAAGAGCCGTGTGTGTCTGAGCGCCCATACAAGATATAAGTTACCCCCCTGTTTTTGAGCACATATTATGCTCTGGGACAAAGTACCGTCCTCGAATGTTGCCGTACGGCGTGGCAAGTCAACCGGTCCCGGGAAAAAATACGTTGGCCATGCTTCAAAGGGGGTGTGGACAAATGTATCTAAACAGGTGGCTCCGGGCATTTTCACTTGTCTCATAACCCCAATCGATGGAAGGGAAGCTTAGATCGATGTCTTTAGGTTTACGATGGACCCAGTTTACCACAGCAAAAAACATGTGGATTTTTGATACAAGGTTGGTCAGTTTGATAGCAGGGAGGGATTGGCTAAAAGTAAGGCGAGGTTTGCCTGCTCTCTCATCAGCTTTGTTTGTTTTCTTTGCTTTTGTTGAGGGTTTTTCCCCCCTCCCCTGGTGGTTTGATTGTTGGAAAGAATGAGAAAACGGTTGGGTTGTGCGTGAGAAAAGGAGAGTAGTGTGTCCTTCCGTGCAGTATAACCACCAATACTATACGAGCACTTAGAGTGCTTTCGTCTATAAGACTTGTATAAGTGAGGTACTCGAGTACAATGGACTGAAGGAATCATGACCACATGAGCTGACTAGAAGAGGAAATAAAGTCGTCCCGCCAATGAACAATATGGGCATGATTACAAAGAATTAACTGTAAATGTCTGTCATCAGGCCATCAAGGTCTCCTCTTCTGGGAATTTCCCGACCTCCACCGCGTTGCGTCTGTGCCTCATTTGTTGTAGATTTCTCCTAGTACGGCAGGTGCCAATATAAAAAGTACAACTTATAACAGTACCGGTACCAAGAACCACAGGCTTGTGCACTTCGAGAACATTTCACCAAACACACAGCTTGCAACCTCTCTTGGGTTCTTCACTCGCTCGTTCACGGCGTCCACCCTCAAGCTCCTCCTCATTACCTCCCTACAGCCCGCGGTAGTTGCTCTACCAAACTTCGTGATCCCGCTTTAGCTGCTAGCTAGCGCACTATTCAGTCACATGTCTCGCATTTAGGAAGCAAGTAGACAGCATCGAGGGCACAATGACTTAGATCCACAATCGGAGTTAAAAATAAATGAGAGATCAAGGCTGGTGAGCACGCAGGAGAATGGGGTCTCAGAGCGAGCGAGTGGCAGCAGGAATCACTAATCGCCTCATCCTCCTCCTCCCTCCTTCTCGAACTTTGCTATGATCATTCACACTCCACTACACTCACTTCGGTCAATGAGCTTCTTCATAAAAACCGGCTGGAAGTCCCTCGTCCAGGTTAAATCTGGTTCCTCATCCAATCCGATTCTCCTTATATACAGACAGAGTACACAAACCCCCTATACACTACTGCACCGAACTGCTGCGCAACAGCATCGAGGGGTTGCTGTTTTGTTTTGTCTTGTTGTTTTTCCCCCTTAAATATTCTGCTATACCGATCCCGCTGGCTGCGCCGCGCGCATATATATAAATCGAGCGAATCGGGGGATCTACTGCTGATTTAACGATCCTTCTTGGATCCAACGAACAAACAGACGAAAAAAGCAAGATAAGAGAACAATAATTTGACTTGGTGTCAGCCATGGCGTCCAGTGATGACTACAAATTCCTACTAAGCTGTTTGATGAACAATTCTGGGAAGGTATGTCTATTCTGTCCTCCTCCTCCTCCTCCTCCTCCTCCCCCTACATCCACAAATCTACAGCCATAGCACTTACCACCACTACATCTCCTCGACGCTCTACAGATCGATTTTGAAGCTGTGGCCAGAGAAACTGGGTATACAAATCCGCGCTCCGCATCCAATAGGTTAGCTTCCATAAAAAAGAATCATGCCGCCGCTATGGCTGCCGCCACCGCCTCTGGCGCGAGTTCCTTAACGGCATCTGGATCCAGAGAGCAACCGCTAGCAGCGCCCGCCGCACCTCCGCCACAGGCTCAAAGCGCCGCTGAGAAGGCCGCTGCAAAGCGCCGTGTGAACAAGAAAGCCAAGGTGGTCAAGAGAGGGCGCGAGGGGGGAAGTGGGGATGACGCGGGCCCGGAGGACAAGGGTTCTAAGAAAAGGAAGGAAAATACGGGTGGGGATGATAATACTTAGCTTTTTGGCAAGTGAGGTTGGGGGAATGAGCGGCGAGACCTGTTGTGGTGGCCGTGGGGGCAGTAGTGGTAGGGGCAGGAAAATTATTCTGGATCGGGAGTTTTTTTTGGTGGGGTTCTTTGGTGATACGCGGTACCTAGAGTACATTTGCACTTATTAGGTCATGTCTATTGTGGGTTTTCTGTTTTACTACCCGAGTACCGCATTCTGTTTGTTCAGCCCCGGTAATATAAATTATGCAATTGCTTTTCAACAATCTATCATACTTTACTATCACAAGTACTGTAAGGTAACTCGAGGGCTGAGTAAGACAGCAACAGGACACGAGCCAAAAGTTGTTGAAGTCACCGGTAATCATCCCGCCGGGAGCTACGATGCCTAACTTAGCACATTCTCACCATGGCGTCTCCGAACTATCGATTTACTCCGAGCCACCTACGGTATTCAACTCAGCCAAGCCCACTTACACAGTTCAGCTCCGCTCTCTATAGATCGTGCGCCGACATCCCCCAATACCAAGCCATCTGCAATCCAAATAAGACATTCACCTCGTCGCGTTCATGCAGAAAGTCTAGAACGCAGCCAGGGAAATACTGTTCTTTCCTTGGTCGACCGTGTAACAATGGCCACACCCCCAGGCACTGATTGCCAGATACAACTACTTAGCTAGGACGAAGGTGCAAGGCGACCTAGATCCTCCACACAAGGCGCAACTGGCAATCTAGTAAGGAAATCAGCAAGGGGCGAGCGGTGCAGGAAGCAAAGTAGAAGAAAGAGAGGCTTGCCTAAAGAAGTAGAAATAAACAAAATAAAAAGGGAAAATACCCGTACAGTACAGTACAGTACAGTACAGTACAGTACCAGCGGATGGATGGATGGATAGATAGATTCGCCCAAAGTGCAAAATTCTGTTTGTTCAGTATGATAAGGTAAAACTTCGCACTATGTATAATGCTGTACTCATACATACAAGCACATAGCCTAAGGCAGGGTAGAATGGCACCAGACAAGTGGGCTTTCAAGACGTCAATAGAAACAGACAGTCCATTCACATCTACATCTCGCCCGGCTCGTGCACTTCCGATGAAAGGAAGGAAAATACATCCGCACCTCATCATACATGTATGAGTGCTAAACGGTCGATATGTGGTTGAAGGAAATCAGGTCCGCCCATTGTACTGAGTATGCATGGCTAAAGCAATACTTGTAACAACAATCTTCACACATTACCGTTAATATCATATGTAGGGTAATAAAGAAGAAGAAAGTAATTCCGGGGGAAAGAACAAAGCCAAACTTGTTTGAAATGCGAAATGTGACATCTGCATCAGTCCACCGGCTAATATTCTCCCTCTCCCATAATACCCTCACTTTTCTCAGACAACTTCCCATGGCCCATTGAAACTTGGGTGGGCGATTGATTGAACAAGCACTTCATCGGCATCGAGGTTCCGACCCATAATACATCTATTCATTCATTGACCGACCCCACCTATTTGTCTTTCAGCTGCTCACCCACTCTACAACCTGTACAGGCTCCTTCACTACTGCACCCCCATCGCTATAGTATTCCTGGCGCAACAATGGCGGAGATAAGGTAGGGGGGAAAATGCATCAAGCATGCCTTGATGACAGCCAGAACAAGCAAAATAGAAAGGAACAGGAAAGAAAGGAGTAAAGAAAGAGAGAAGAAAGAAAAGAAAAGGTGAAAAATCCAGGTGAAAAAAAAAAAAACCTCCCCAGAAGGAAAGAAAGAACCTCAACACAACCCACAAATGACAATTTGTTTATGGTATATCACGCAAAACTAGCCCACCAAACAATTTCCAAGATTCTAAAACCTCCCCACCACTTTTCCCTCAACTCATAAGCCCTTCTCCTCATATACCTGTTTATCCTTCCTACTTCCGTGGAGTCGCCACTTTTTCATTTTTTTCCCTCTGAAAAAAGGGGGGAAGGGGGGAAGGGGAATAAGAAGGACATTGTTTGGGTCTATTGGACCAGATTGAAGGGTTTCGGGATGCCTATGCAATGGAATGACCAAGCGGATGCTAGGGTATGTTCCTCCCCCCCGTCGAGAAGCCTGGACCTTTTTGTGGCGGTTTTTGTTTTGAGGGTTTCATTTCTTCTTCCAGGAGATCACCATTCGTGTGTTGTATACTGCGCATGGCACACACACACACCCACACCCTCTGCATTGGTAGAGAGTGTGAGGGGTTAGAGAGTGGGCAGAAAAGCAAGAGCAAGGCTGACATGGCATCTATGGTGCGGCGGTTCGTGGTGCATGGTGAATGCTTGCTACAGCTATTCGCCAACGTACTAAAGCATCACGTTGTCAAACTTGATTACCAGCGACTAGCTCAAGCCATGGGAGACAGTTCGTCACTCTCACCCCATCTTATCCACTCTATTAACAGCGTTCACAGACGTGACACCAAAAGCAATATCCCACCGAATCGCCAAGATCAAAGAAAAGGCTCAAGCACACCACAATAGATGGGACCCGTATATCAGACTCGTAGCCCCTACCAAGCGTGTTACAAGTCTGAAGCCTGCGTCGATGGGAATGCTCAGCGAGGAGGGCGACGACGACGAGGGGAAGAGATTCGTTGATCTAAAGAAGGAAGACGAACAACTGTTTGCTGCTGACCTCGAAGGTATGAATGATGGAAGTGGGGTTGCGATGGGTGGCCAAATGCTTAGCTTTGACCAGAGTGGTGGCGAGGTTGGGAATGCGGTTGTTGCCGCGGCGGATCGTGGTAGTGGTGGTGATGGTGGTGGTGGTGGAGGTGGTGGTTGTGGTGGTGGGAATTATTTGCTTAGAGCAGATGGAGAGGGGGGCTGGCCCGTCCCTGCCAGTGAGTTTGAGGTTTACGGAATGTATGAGCCGGCGGAGGGAGTGGTGGGCAAAGATGAGGCTAGGATTCGGTTCCCCTACGCAGCACCTTCCTCCTACGCTTGTGCTGTCGTCGCTGATGACGATGAGCTTCCTCAGAATGGGGGTGAGAGTGATAGTAGAGGGGGAAGCGGTGAGCTTCCGTGACGAAGGTGCAGCTCGCAAAAATAGTGCTTGAACGCTAGTCTGATCAGTACTTTTTTCTTATACACTTCTATTCCTCCTTGCTTCCCTGATAATTCAACTGCTTTTCCTCTCTTTTTCTGTAGGGTATTTTTTATTTCCTTTTTTATTTCCTTTCCTTCCTCTCTTTCCCTCGAGAGTTTTTTTTCCTTTCATTTTTTTATGTCCTTATTCACTATGAGCACCCTACCTTTGATACGGTAACTCCTACCGCGCAGTTCATTTCTATTTCCTCTGTGATATTCCTGCGAAACCTACGCCACATTTAGGCCAACCCTAAGGCAGAGTTGTAGCCTATAATTTTTGATTACAGTCTCAATTCGAAACAATTTCTACCCTTCTGGGTGGCTCTCCATCACCAATAGTCACTCGCGCTATTGACGACATATACAAGATCCTAATACTGTGTAACGATCAGGTGGGTCTATTTGCTGCCAACCATCTACCGTACCCCATATACAGCCTTCCCACCTCTCTCTATGACAGAACTAAGTGAATGGTGAGCTGCGGAGGTATTTCACTTGTGCGGCACTTGCGCTCGGATTTCCCTGCCCCACACGGCAGCCTGAGCGCGAGCGGGGCAAGGCGAAGCGAGCATCGCTGTGGGGGAAAACAACATTGCGACCAGCAGCGTTCTCCACCACAGTTATATTGTTCTCAAATTCTTTTAACTAACCCTAGCTTTGGTGGAAGAATGTGGTAATGCTTCTACAGTCAGCCGCCAGCACAATAGAAAACCAGGCTTTCCTCAGCTGGATTTTTGCATCGAGATTACTCCAACTCTATTCGTCCGCCCATACTTACTACGTCGGGGGGTTTCATAAATCTACAAATTCCACGAGTGAACAGTGCAGTAAAAATCAGAGTGCGCATATAGTTCCTAATATCTCACCTAATCAGTCCTGGAAGGCCTTGTCATGCGACATGGTATTGTGGATGTGCCCTGATACGAAACGATCTTGCAGCTGGGAACGCGGAGCGCGAGGCTTCCCGCTCCCGTAACTTTGGTAGAGCACCCACTGGGACATAATGGCCAGGGATGTTGTGTGCACGATACCGAATGGGGTGACTCTATGATATATGAATCGCATTGGGTTGTATCTAAAATGGGAGGATGTGAAAACGAGACAGGGCTTTTTTTTGCACCAGTGAGTGACAGTATAACAATAGCCATATTTTCAGGTACTCATTCATTGCTAGACACAAGCAGTGCCCGTACTAAATTAGGTAGATGTGGAAAATTGGGAGCTTCTTCTGTCATGTATTTCTAGAGAAGTTAGGAGAGTACTGTATGGTGTTTTTGGGGCATCAATATGTTCGGGGGCATAAGTACTGGAGAGCGGGCATACGATGGATAGTGATACTCGAGCAAGCAAGCGCTTTGGTAACAAATGGACACCGCGGTCTGCTGTGTTGAGTCTCATGTGTGGTGATAAAACCACAAATACTCAAATTCTAGATTCTAGAACCGATATTACACTGCGGCACACAAGATGTGACTGATATTGGTTGAGGTATCCGGTATGAGATGCAGTACTTGTACCAGAACATTTGTCTGAATTCAGTGTGGGAGCTCAGATGCGCACAGATAGCCAACCATCATAATCCCTGTCCCCCGCCCGGGCATGGGTAGGTGACGGTGCTATTATTATTAAACAACTCCATACTCGAGCACACCAATAATACCGGTAGTATCCACAACAGGCTACTGTACACCCCACTCTGCCAAACTGCCCCAAGCCCGGCTTTAGAACCTACCAAAACCCGCCAGTGACGTACGAGCAGTATGAACGACCCAAACGCAGGGAACGATGATTTGTATCGCAAATTAGCTGTGTGGATCTGAGCGCCCATACTACTTGTACCAGAGTAAATTCAGACTCAAATCACAATCTTATTCCCTTCCTGCGGAACCCAAATGTTCGGGTATCTCATACCGGACACTTGTACTGTGCTAGTACATACGGTACTGTACTCGAGTACCCGAATCTCCTATTTGTTCGCCCCGCTGCCCGTACTTTGTTTCCCATATCACAATTCTCCACCCACACCATCCCCCTTCTTCAACAAGGTCCAGAAGGAAAATGCAAAAAAAAAGAGAAACGAACAAACAAGAGCTAGGACCTCCACTTGTTACGATTAGGTTACTGGTGCACTTGCTTCCAGTAAGCGATTCAAAGCCGTCAAGTAATCACCGCAGCTCATGTCTCGGCTCCCCACTGGTCATCCCCATCACCCACTTCCCAGGTATGCGAGATGAACAATGGACGGACTGGCACAAGTACGTTCTGAATATCACATTATGTGACCCCTGCTTCGCTCGCGTTTTTGCCCTTCCTCCCTCCATTCCTTTCGTGCCGAAGGACTGACGGGGCGAGCATGATACAAAGCCATCATCCTGTCAGTTTCCTCCGGACCGGAGTTGCGTGCCACCGGAGTTAATGTTGGTACTACAAAGCATCATGTTACTCCGCCTTACGCCTCTCCAGCATTCTCTTCTTCCGCCAAGCCAATAGCCAAGGAATCACATCCTATCACTCAGTATGGGCAAAGAAAGCACAAGAGTTTTACTTGTGATATTCTACGGCATAAGCCACCCACCCCAATACTAGCCACTATTGCGATTTTGACTGAAGTTCAACCAATTGTATTGCTCAAACCTGTTTACTTCTTCCTGCCGGTACTCGTACTTGTATGCCGTGGAACAAGCTGCATACTCGTCTCCGAGTACAAGCCGCCAATGTCTCACCTAGATGTAGTACCGGCGATATGCGCTGCAAGCAGGATGCCGATATCGCACAAATACAGTACCGGTACCTCGATGGTCGGCAAAGGCTTATTTTGGGCACATCGCGCTAGGGGCACCAATAGTACCGTACTCGTAATGTCCTGACGTTTGTGAACACAACTGCTATTGCATACACCCAAAATTCAGCTTTTTTGCCCGGATCTTGGCATCATGCAATAGTGGTCCTGTTCACAAACGTCAGGACATTACGAGTACAGTGCGGTACCGTAGCACCAGCAGAATCATCGACAGCTGTCACGTTTTTTTCCCTTGGCACTCGATAAGAGGATCTTCATGTCTCGGATTTCCGATCGTGAGTGCTTGTCCCAGGTAACAAGTGCCCGAAAACAGGGGGGCATATTTCTATTGGCGCTCAGGCACGTTCAGATATTGTTATCGCATATTCCTTTGTACCGGTACTTGCCTAGGACAAGTGTTGAGGGGTTTAGACCTTTTCTTCCTTTCTTTTTCTATCCTGTGGTCTGCTGATGGGTTTGTGCTGGCCAATAATGGATCGACCAAGTACCATGATATGAGGTACCGGTAGTTGTTGTGGGAGAGGGAGAGATGAGTTGTTGCTGTGCGGATCTGAGACTTTGGGGTGCTCTAGGGGGGCGTTCGTGTTTCTTTCGGAGGGAGGGGGTGAGCTCAGCTCACCGGTGAGGTATCATAAGTGGGGTAGTGAGGCGAGATCGCATTGTACGATCTTGCATGTAAGGGGTGGAGAGATGTAGAAGATTAGAAGGAAAGAGAGAGGAAGAGGAGGGTCGGATAAGTATCCTACAGTATATCGGGAGGGAGGGGAGTGGGGAGAGGATCTGAGACTCTTTTTTTGCCCTGATGCTGGTGTGATGTGTTTTTATCTTGCGTTCTTGCTTGCTTGCTCGGAGTTGCGGGTATCAATATCATCAGTACGACACTGGCAGCACTACAGTATTGTTAGGGGTCGGCAACAAAGTGTTAGCACACACCGAAGTGGCTTGTCAGCCAAAAAATCCTTTAAAAAAGCTGGCGAGATCCTAAAGTGGGGTGTGTTCGATCGCTAAATGTCTGCCTTTTGTATAAGGTCGGTATTGTACGGTACTTGTACGTTATGCGTGATCGTGGGTGCGTTGAATACGAGATTGCTGGACTTAACCTTAGTCTAGACTGACCTGATGTTGCCTCCCGTCTGCTGGTCTCACTTATAGACTCTTTACTGCAGAAGATATAGCTTGCTCCATAACCCACACTTACCAGCACCGATACTTATCCTTCTCTAGCAAGCCTTGAGTGAGTGCGGGGCAGTGGGGCGGGGGCGGGGGTGCCCCCCGCGTTTCTCGCAATGCTGAAGTATTTCTCTAGAGGGGCTGCTGCTTCGTGCCGGCAAAATTTGGCCTCATCGCTCGACTCCTGGTGGTATGCAATACTGTAGCAGTTCTTTTTTTTTATTTTAAAAAAAGACAACAAAAAAAACGCTTCAACAGTACGAGCACTATAGTTCTTTAAGCATAATAATCTACTGGCAAGTTAATTATTGATAGAAACGCCTTTATGTAGGATACTACTCGATAAAGGAAATTTTGAAGGTTCTACTGCATTGAAATCATCTTATGAGGAAACCCTTACACATTAACGCCGTACAGAAGTTACCCATCCAGTAGGCTCTTGATACAAGAAGCTTCGATACAAGCACGATTAGCTGAACCTTGACATATAGAGAAGAATCTGGTGGTGTATATCACCAAGTTTCGTAGAAAACTAACCAATCCCCCCAACATTGACCCTACCGACCATCTGGAAACCCGCAGGCACCTGGGGAGCCACTCTACCAGCCACTGTGTTATAGATAAAAGCTGTACATCGTTAGCAAGCTAGCCCTTCTAAATAATCTTAAGCCCAAGTAAAAAAAACAGCCAATAATGGAGGAGGGGAGGAGAGGAAACTCAACTCGTCATCATCAAGCCGAATAACCCCCTCATCGTCAACCCTCTCCGTCTTAATAATCCTCTCGTCATCGCTAATACCCTCAACCTTAAACCTTTTCCCATTAACCACAATTGTCTCCCCCTCCTCATCTCTGTACTCATCATCTTCTAAATCATCCTCCCTCCTAACAAATTCTTCATGCACCCGCTTCGTCGCCGTCTTATTCACGTTATTTAGTGCGGGGTTTCGCCCTCGTGCGGAACCGTTTGGAAGTATTGATTTGCGAAGTTTACTGTACTGTTGTCTTTTCAATGTTAGTTAAGCCTGAGGGAGGTAAGATATCAAGGAAGGAGGTAGGAGGGAGCGCACCTGATTGCATCAGGAGTATACCCCGCTCCCATTCTCTCTGCTATCTCATCCCATGGCATACGGGTTGGGCGCGATGGTGCCAGAAACTCGATTACTGTGATGAGCAGGAGGGAACGGTCGGCGTCGGTCCAGTGTGGCATGATGGTTTGCTGGAGCTTGCTTGGTGAAGGACGGATCAAGGGTTGATATAGTTCTCAGGAAGACGCGCGCTGGAGAATATCGAGGGCCCTTTGTGGGCGACTTGACGTTCAGTGAAGGTTCTGAGAATGTGGCGGAATTTTGGCTGGGCTGGACAGAAGGAAGGGGGCTTGTGGCGTGGGGTATTTCGATTTGTATCTTGGTTGTGATTGTACGGATGTTTATATTGTACTGGATCAGTACGATGCCGGATGTGGTGGCTCCCCGAGAACCCAACGGTCGCAAGCTTCCCCAAGGGGTAGAAGGAGGCTTGAGCGTAAGTGATAAGCTATGATACAGGCTGTATTGTATGGTGCTAGACATCAATCTAGGGACAACGACGTACTTGTACAATTGTTTGTGCAGGTACCCGTTGCTAGGCATTCGATGCTGAGCTCACCGGTTTTTGTTGCCTTTTCATTTCTGTTCGGCGATCCCGGTCATGGTCTGTCTTCTTATTGATACCATGACACTGGCGATGACCAGTTGCTGTATGGACCTGTTATTTTTTGTTCCTCAGAACAGTACGGCTACCGTTCACTTTCAAAGAAAAGAAAATAAGTATCGTGATGCTGATAATGGCTTGTTGAGGGGCTCGAGGCTGTTCCACAGTCCGTGGTATTTAATTCGGCCTCAGTCTCTGTAAATCCTACATGTCAAGTCCTGCCCAACATTTAGATCGCTACACATTTACCGAACAATACCTATCACATCCGGGTCCTCCGATGCCACCTAAAGCCGCCGATAAAGACAATTCCAAGTTCCTTTACTCTGTCCTCAAACAGATCAACACCAAAGGCGTAGTCTTCCACCTTTCCTCAGCTCCTCTTCCTCCCCCTCCATTCTGATACTGCAGCATGACTAAATATTACCAGATAAACTGGGAACAGGTCGCCCAAGAAAATGACATACCAACCGCGAACGCCGCATCCATGAGGTGGTACAGGTACCAGGTGTCCATGAGTCCTGACGGGAAAACACCGCCAAAGAAGAAAGTTGAAGGTAATGACAGCGCGGAGACTGGTGAAGGAGAGGGTGCTGGGGCGAAGAAGAAGAGACCAAGGAAGAGAAAGGCTGTTGAACCGGCAGAGGGAGATGGAGGTAAGTTACTTCCCCTCACAACCTTTTGAGGTAATGGTGCACTGAATGAATTGACCTTTGAAGAATAGAGTAAACGGTCTCCAAACGGCGAGTAATGCATGGACAGCGGAGCGGGAGGGTACAAAAGGGAAGGAAGGGAGAAATGATATCGGTATTCGCAATTAGTGTATTCAAATGTGGACTAAGAAAGAAATCTGTTACACCTATCCTACATTGTGCTTTGTCGTTCCCTGCGAAATCCAATCACCCCCCACCCCCGATGCAAATAAATTGTCTGGACCGAGGTTTTCTTCTGAAAGCATGATGGATACACTCCCCCACCGATCCCTGCGGAGACTGTAGCTCTCGTAGAGGTTTATGTAAGGTTCTTATGGCACGTTTAGCCTAGGGGAAAAGCTACCTTCGCAGTCGTCGGATATTTTGTCAATGCTGGACTTTTATGAAGGGATATTATGGTAGGGATTCACCCATGTGCAAGTAAAGCTAATACGATCCCGGGGATCTGGTGGTGATTTTAGAAAGCGGTGAGACTTCCCAAGGGATGGGAGACGGAGTCAGAGGAAGTAGAGGATTGATTTCTATGGCTCACGCGAGTCGTTCTACATTTCCCCGCCATCGCCTCTATCCTTAACTTTATACAGTACTTCTACCGGTATTCTAGGTCCTCGCCACCACATCACGCCTATGACCTTAGGAACTTGACTAAGCATAAATTCAGAACTTTTCTGGCCAACTAAGAAGTGTAAGAGAGAGAGAAAAAAGTGCTTCAACAATAAATCCGAATTCGCTCTCCATGCATGTGTCAGTGCTGTATATAATCCCACTCAGCACAAAAAGGATGACCCCTTAGCATCAATAGCAAAGTGGAGGTGAAAAATAAAATAAAATAGATATCCGGAAAATAATAATCATCGACCTAATTCCCTCCATGAGTGTATCATATCTCATTCAATTCTTCTTAACCCTAAAAGTGTTCAGGCCCTCTGTGGGCATGCCCTTGCTGCGTTGATTGGCCTCCCATTCTTTCTGTGTTTCTTCAACTGTCTTTTTCTTCCCTTCCTCCTTCTCTTTTCCTCTTCCTGCTGAACTTTCTGACTCTTCGCCTTCTTGGCCAGGTAATGTTAGCGGTTTGGTAATGTTAAAGTAGATGGCGCGAGGAAACACTACCAGACTTTGGATTCAGGAGCTTGCCGATTTCCATTCTTTGCGGCGAGGGATGGCGGCGGATATAGATGACAGTATCGAGCGTAGTCTGTGATACGAGACCATTACAATCAGTAAAATCCGCTCAAACTCCCCAATGAGAAATCGCCCTTTTGTTCCAACTTGCCTGGCCGGTCCGCTCAGCAACCTACTCTTTCACGCTCAAGTATATTGTTTTCCCCCGCAGCGATTTCTATCTTCTGCTTCCCCCCAGCAGATGATCCTCAAGCAGGGGACGACATGAAATTTATACCCCTCAAGTCTGCACCATACTCATCCCATCCCATACATTCAGCCCATTCATTCGTCTAATTGATTGGGAAGCCTGCACCCATCCGTTTGACGGTAATCTCTCCCTTTCGTTCCACCTCTCTCGGGTTCTCCTCCCAGGACTAGCCCCTTTCTCCTAACCCTCGACCTCCATCTCTCGCACATGTCGAAATCAATGCAATGACCCGCCTACGGAAAGGATTCGTTTGTAGTGGAGATTGCCGAACGAATGGCCCTTGGTGGTGTGATTCGGTTGTGAGCTTGTCGACTTTTTTAGGGCGATCGTGCAGGTGATATTTCCGGAAAATAGCGGAGGGGTGAGGGGCGGGCCATATTCTTTCTTTTTTTCCCTCCTACTTTCATAAGGGAAATTTACGAGTTTGTGATTTGGCGGTGGTGGCGGGTGGGTTTTATAGCCGTTCTGTTTGGAGTTTGTTCGCCGGTGGGTACAGTACTGTAACTAGTGGGGGTTTTGTGTTTTATTTTTTTAACTCGCTCGAATTTGATTGTTTTTCATATGGTACGGTAGATAAAGTTAGTGGATGAAAAGATTGTAAGAATGAAGGATAGAGGGATGGATGGCTGGATGAATAGATAGATTAATGCGGGTGGTCGCTTCATCTGATCTGATCTGGTACGACCCAAGAGGATCGATCGAGGCACGCTCTGAGCACTGGAATTGGGGGTGAAATGGGGAAGTGCAGTTCAAGAAATGGTTTAGGTAGGATCTTGGACGGAAAGCTTGATTTACAAGTAGATTTTGGTTGATGCCGGGAATTGGTACTACAGGGGCTGCAGGAAGAGGAAGAATTGTAGTAAGGTTAATTTTGCCTTTTCCGGAATTCATATGTGTCTCGTTAAGTTCATCCAAGAATACTGGTACTGAAATAAATACAGTAGCGATAATTTGCATATACCTAGACATAATTATATGAAATCATAGAGCAATGCCCGCGTATTTCCTAGTTCCTTCCTAATTCCTTCCTTCCTCCCCCTCTCCCTCTGAATTGTGCTTCTCGGCCCCGGTTCTCCTCTTAGAAGGTTCTCCACCCCACCCGTCTACCCCAAATATCCCAAAACCCGGGGGGACAAGCGTAGAGCTACCATCTTCTTCTACCCCTCCCTTAACAACGGCCGAAGAGGTGTCTGGACGCCTCCTTCTTTTCCTTACTGGCCCCTGTTCCTTGCTAGCATCTTCCAGTAAGTGATCGTTTCTCCCGCTTGGGTTTTTCCTGCCGTCGCCCTGTATATTCTTATGCCTCCGAGGAGTGGTTTGCGTAGATTTCGGCGATGATGAAGTAGCACCGGCGGAGGCGGTTCCGACAGTACTACGGAGTTTAACAATTCTTTCACTAATGGCCCGGGCGGTAGGAATCTCGCGGCCATCTCTAGCTATTGGTAATTAGTAACTACGAATGCAGAAAGGTAAGGTTATGTATACGCCAGGCTTCTCTGTTCTCAGAGTTTTGTTAGTTGAGTAAAGCCCTTGTATCAGACTGTTCATGAAAACATAGGTGAGAGATAGTCAATGGTTACATACTGAATCTTTTGTGGCTTAACACTCACATCATGAGTCGCAATGAGCTTTAGGAAAAGCTATTATTGCTCTGATGTTAGTACCAGGATAGTAGCAGCTGAATAGGTTGAGCTCTCCTCTCTCTAGGCTCGCGATATCACTCGCCACTGGATATCAGGGTTTCACAACCTTGAAATGCAGACCCTAGCACTCGGTATATCAATGGAAAGGAGACGTACCAGCTGATCATTCTCTGGAGTCCACCTCATGGCCCCAAAGCGCTGCTCACCCTCTTTTTTCTCTTTAAGAGTCGCTTTCACTATCCAGGAGTGAAGAATTCTTCCGGTGAAAGCTTTTCGGGGAGTAAGTAAGAGGAAAGTTCACTTGTAGGAAGATATCCTGCACTTAAGTGGAGAATAAAAATAGGGAGGTAGTCTGGAGGTAATGAATGGGGCGGAAATAATATAGAGCGCTCAAGGCGCTATCAATTTCACCACTGGGATTACTCCCCTCAGTGTATTCAAAGAAAGCCCTGGCCATACATGGTCAATGCGGAGTACCTGGACTGAATTGGTGACCCTAGTAGCAACTGTTGTAAGTCTTGATATCAGTTGTTTTAATTACTTTCCCTTTCGTTCAGTTGCAGGTTTTGTACAGTTGTTGTACTCTTGTACTCGGGCACTTTGCGTACAATGTCATACACTAGCTGGCATTGTGATCCCTTTGTGTTGATGTAATGTTGCCTTCCGTAGTCTAGGCTAGCCTAGTTTAGTTCTTGTACTATTACCCCCAGTACAGCACGAAACCACCAAACCCATCAACAGCCAATGTGGCAACCAACCAAATGTATAGTCACGTACTGAAATACACTATCATACGGACACACCTTGCTCAGATCTCTCTTTCTATTTTCTGTTTCACCCACTCTTTTGTACGTCAACCTTTTTTCCCTTAACTCTTACAAACCTATTATGCACCTACAAACACAAAGTTTGTTCGTCAATCAAACTACCAGCGTTTCGTTTTTGCTCTTTTCTCAAGGCTGGGCTCTGAACAATGGGTTTGTGCTGCATCCCATTTTTGATATGGCCTGTACTGTTATCAATTCGTGTGAAGGACGCATAAAGGGAAAAGGAGTGGAATGCAAGTGGGTGTGAAGAAAAGGGCTGATGGAAATGAACTACCAAACCAAGGGTACATCCCAAAGACTTCACTATATGACTTTCAGCCCACGATAGCTTTTATAAGTGTTCGAGAACATCCCATTCCTCCCAAGTCCCACTGCTCCAACCACCCTCTCCATGCCCAAATCGTCCCCGGATCTCCTAATCCAGCCTCACATAAATCTACTCGTAGATATCTTCATACAATCTTAAGAGCGCTCTTCGGTACTTCCCGCATCCTCTAACCCTATTGCTAGGCTCATCATAAAGATCGCTTGCTAGGTCACAACATGCGCTGGACCCCCGAAGCAGACCTCCGGCTCTTCAGCCTTACCCTCTCTCTCCACCACGTCCAGGTGAACTACTCCCAGCTGGCAGAGGCGTTCGGGGAAGGCGTCACAGCGAAAGCCCTTGTCCATCGGTTCGACAAGATCAGACGCTCCGGTGATAGCGCCACCGCCAAAGAGGGGGGAGGAGGGAACGACGGAAGCACAGGAACTGCAGACAGCCTGGTTGGGACACCGAAAAAGCGGAAGAAGCAGAAGGTTGTGGAGGGCGGCATTACAAAGAAGAAGAGGGGGGATTAGGGGGGCTTGACTTTCCGTCAGCATCCAAGCATGTATTGTTACCATTTGGAAAGAAGGGTGCAATCCCGATGCGGTACACCATCAGTAGCGGAGAGTTATGTGTTGTTACCTGTGCACCCGAAAGTAGGTCCGGACGAGTAATTGTGATATTAGGGCTTCTATTGTGACATAAAGAACCAGATCTTGTCATACTCGGGAAGTTCTAGCCTATAAACTACTATATATACCCGTGATCCAAGCATCTAGACAGCCCAAGCTGCGAGAGGAATACGCTCGGCCACTAAATCCAACCCAATTCAACCACCACCTTACTATTTGCCCACTCTTAAAACAAGGTGCCCCAAAAAAAACCTCTGTGGCGCATCCCCCAAGGACACTTAGAAGCTAACACTTCCCAGCAATGGTCGTCTGGACAGCCGAAAACTGTCAAAGGCTCCTCGCCGCACTAGTGAGCGCGCACCCGGAACTCAAATTCGTTCGCAATCCTCTCTTCTCATTGAATCCCAGGAACCCACTAACATTGAAAACAGGATTATAACAAGATAGCTGTTCTCTTTGGTCAAGGGGCTACGTACGACAGTATTGTCCACCGCTTCCGCCACATCAAAGCAGAGGCAAAGGCTCTCCGTGCACAAGCTAAACCCGGCGCTACTCCGCCCACCCCACCTCGCAAGCGAAAGTCTACCGCTCCAAGTACCCCAAGGAAAGTGGCAAAGCCCCTCAGGAACACCTATTTAGGAACAGCAGATAGTGAGATGGAAGAAATGGCTGGTAACTGAGTACAATAATATCATTTTTTGATTAGGAAAGGAAATCTAGGCGAATGAAATGGAAGTATATATACCTGCGCTCCTCCGTATATTGAAAGCAAAAAAGGATCCCTACATGGTGCTCCGGCTAGCAACTTTCCTTCCCTTCTCCCTTCGACAGATTTCCACTGAGGAACTCACAATATTCACCATCCGTAACCACCACAAGCGTGAATAGCCCAAGAAGCCGTAAATAAAGCAAACACAACACCTCATGAATGAGAACTTTCTCTCTTCTCCCTTTCATTCCCTTCATCATCCAAATTCCGCCCTGCTGCTATTTTCATACTCCATATATCGGCATCCCAATAGAGGGAAAAAATTCAGAATGTACGACTCTTTATTTCATTGACGGGATTTGTTGAATACGTTATATGGTCTCATGGCTTCTTGGGATGTTCGAGTGACTTACTGACATGGGGGCGGGGTCGGAGATGAACGCAGGTCTCAAAATGCCAGGCCTCCTCCGGCTGGTAGAATGCCTAAAGTTGTTAGTATCTATCATTGCTTCCCATTTGTTCTCTCTTAGCCTTGCTTTTCCTTCCCCGGTGAAACTGATCCAAACCAAACCATCCTAAATAGGTCTGGACCTCCGAAAATGACCGCAAAGTGCCCTCTCCCAGATCTCCAACCACAAGCCTTCACTAACGAACAAACAAACTACCCAGCTCCTAATCCGCCTTATAGAGCGCTCGGCAAAATCGTACGACACAGTAGAGCTAGCAAAGCTCTTCCCAGGTGCCACGCCCAAGGCAATAGAAGAACGAATAGCAAAGCTCAAACGCGAGGCAAAGGCGATGGACAACCCATCCACCGTCGCATCCTCTGGCAAGAATCGAAAACGCGGTACCGCGGCAACAGCAGCTGCTGCTGTCACCGGAGCGGCCGGGGTGGGAAGCGCTGGAGGGAAAAAGAGATCGAAGATTACTACGACTGCTCCACTGTTCGTGCCTGTGGTTGGCGGGGGTAGTAACGACGACGAAGAGGAGGACAAGAAGGGGTTTGGTGAGGGGATTATTTCTGTGGATGTTGGCGGGGTTGGGATTCTGGTTGGGGCCACAGAATCCATGGAGGAGGGAGGTGAAGCCGAGGCACCAGTGGGCATCGGCCCTACTTCACCAGGAATCGGGATTGGCATAGGTTTAGCTGACCTTGGTCTTGTAAAGCTAGACCCGTGGGTTAAAGAGGAGCTGGCAGTGCGCGAGATCCAGGAGCCGTATGTTGACAACAACCCGGCGGGGCTGGTTGGAGGGCTGATAGCGCAGCCAGAAGAGAATTGGCCGATTAAGCCCGAGATGGTGGAGTAACTTTTCCAAGGCAGTTATCTTAGATATCTTTCCCCTTCCTGGCCAAGTTAGACGTTAGATCGAGTTTGAGTTTGGATATCCCTTTCATGTTTTTTTCTTCACATTCATTGTTTATGGCTAGAGTTCGGGGCACGGGAGGTCAGGTCGCAATCCCATGGTGTGTTTAACTCGGATCAGATTCAGTATGTGGAAGTTTTTCTCTTTTCCTTTTTTGATGGAGAAATTTTCGGCCTCTATTTTTGAAAACACAATAATATTATGGTAGTCGTACTACACCTAAGGGTATTAGCGCCATGTGATAAATGTGTCTGCATTGGTCAAGTTGATAGTAGGTATCAAGGTAGACATCCTTCAAAACCATACTTACAAAATTATAAGAGTGCATGTGCACAGTACTATACACGCCACTTACGTTAGCAGTGCAGTTTCTGGATCCCTCTAGACTCTCCATACTCACTATGGTTCCCTTCAAATCCAAGCTGCCCCTGCGCAATCACCGAGTGACACTCTATGTACATCTATGGCACAAACCCTAGAAAATCTTACCAGTGATAAATCCCAGCAATCAATACCCACCGTTCTACTCCGTGGTGTCGTCCATGTGGCGCCGACTTAGTAGAATCTCGCACACAAGCTTCCCACCATCTACAACGCACCACCCACTACATACCCGAAAAAGTAAAGCAATACGGAGCAAACACTGCACAAATCATCCCTGCGTCTCCCAAAGACCAATCCCCGTTCATCACATCACGGCACAGTCTATCCCACAAACCTTGCCTTCCGGAATCCCCAATCTACTGAGCCCCTTCATTCATCGATCACGAAGAACTACATAACAACCAACCCAGACCAAACCCCATACCTGAGCTCCCCGCCAACTCTCCCACAACTATATCTCCATCCCACCACACTCTCCGCAGGCTCTTATCTAAAGCAAAACTCGAGAAAACATAATATACTACTTTCGCGGGGGGGATCGCACTGATGAAGTGGGATTGTAAGACCCCTCCGCTACCCAGTTTACTTCCCCTCCTCAACAAAAGAGCTCAGTTAACAAAACTATGGCAACACCACAGCATCAGCAGACCAGCACCTCCTCCTAGCAATCATAAATGCACACAAAGTGACCGTAGATCACGCGAAGGTCGCTGGAATGATCGGGTGTACGCCAAGAGCCTGCGAAGAGCGGTTAAAGAAACTAAGGAAGCTAGCGAAGGGGTGTCCACTTGAGGATTCTGGGGAGACTGATGGTGAACCGGGAAGGGGTAGCAAGAATGTGAATAGGAAGAGGAGGAAGAGGAGGACAGAGGAGGAGCGGGGTGTAGAAAGGGGTGATAATAAGGGCCGCGAACCTCTAGAGGATATACAGGAAAAAGAGGAAAGCACTGCTGCTACTGCTACCGATATCTCTGCGGTAAAGGAGAATGCAGCGTCCAAAGCCGGGGTACGAAATCAAAATCTACACGGTGAGCATACAGAATTCATCCCCGTACTTCTCCCAGCTTCACCAACAAAACCGGATCCCAGCACTCCACCTCCCACACACCACCGATCACGAAATGGCGACAAATGAAAGCTAGTCATAGGCTTCGAACTAGCTGCCGCTGAAATACCCATCCCCCAAACTCACAGCCGAACCCTTGGAGCGAATCTCTGAAATTAGCTGAGGATGAGGGAAGGATCGAGTGGATGAGGCAGGATGGGGAAGGCATCTAGGGGGGTTTAATCCCAAAGTGGTAGATACTAGACCTGTTCTCGAGGTCTAGTCTTCTATCTCACTGCAGAGGATACTCGGGGTTATTTATAGTTAGTGGTGAAAGATAAATTTTCCAGTATCATTGTTTTAGACTACGTCCTGGTATACCTCTCCCACAAACTCTGAGGGTTTTCCCTATCCCTAGGTTTTACTATTCCGTCGCGGCTTAAAGAGTGTACTTCGTCTCATGGGTTCTCACTCGGAGACTTCAGACGCGTCAGCCCAGGAAAAGAAGCCGCGGGCCTTCTAGACCCGGCAGAGCCATAAGTCTCGGTGACACTAAAACCGATATCTTGAGGGGGCAAAGGGGAGACCAAAGTCTAGTATCATCAGCCCATGTCCCCAAGCCCCTATCTAAACACCGTATTTTATTTATTTTCAAACTAGCGAACCACAGCCCTCGATCATAATTCGCCCCCACTCACCCGAGACTCGAAATTAATATGGTGGATATATCAACCGGAATGGAACATCATATTTATTCCACTCAACCTAACCCATTGGAAAGAGAGAGAGAGAGAGAGAGAGAGAGAGAGAGAGAGAACACCGTTTAGAACAAAACAAACTAGTTGAGGAAAGGAAAAAGTAGTTAGGATATTTTGAGATGTCCCAACACCCTTTTTATTTAGTGAAAGATAATTATTTTTTATTTTCCATGACTGCCCAACCGTTTAGTCCTCGGCAATGTTACCGCGCTCAGAAACGTACAGGCCGTCCAAGAACTAGATCGCAAACCTTCCATTAGCGATTATTTATGTGGATAGGAAATTGGGGTCGCAAACCTTACGAATGTCCTTGTTCCTAACTCTGCATATTTGTTGGATATCAGCAGCAGATTGGGAGACGTTTTCGAGAGAGTTCCCAGTCAAGACAATTTCATCCTTGACGTTCGAGCTGGTTTCAACCTCGACACCTGGGTGCATAGTTACACGGCGAACAATCTTCTCGCCGATGAAGTTGCTAAAAGTAGAACGTTAGATTAATGGTCATCTGTAAGTCATACGAAGGAGGTCTGGCTTAGACAGGCGGACTGGGATAGTCATCGTAGACTTAACAATCCACCCATTCCAGCACCCTCCCTTGCAAGATCTATGCCATCCTCCTCCTTTGCACAAATTCACGGTTTGACCCACCGAATCTCAATCTCCCCGAGCCCAGTCTCCTTGTTCTTCTCGATGTTGACGTTGATGGGAAAATGGGCGTAGACGTAGCGCATCTTGTACTTGTAACCCTTCGTAACACCAACAACCATGTTGTGAATGAGCGATCTGACAGTACGAAGAGCAGCAACGTTCTTGCGGTTTCCATGATGGAGTGAGATCAAGATGGTGTTGTTGCTCTTCGCGGGCTTTTCGAAAGAGACCGCAAGGTGCTTGAGATCCTTCTTAAGCTCGCCCCGGGGGCCCTTTACGGTCACGATGCGAGAACGGATGCTCACATCGACTAATGGCAAGAGAAGCCGAAAGTCAGCGTTCATTCTCCTCCAATTGCAAGAGCAAGAATTCCCCATTCATTTATTTCTCCCTTTCTCCCGCCGCCAATTTTTTCTCACTTTCCCAATTTTTATCGCGGTCCCCCCAGAAACAAGAAAAAAATCAAGAGAAATAAACTCACCGCCCTCAGGAATGGTGAGAGACTCCTGGCTGTGGATGTACTTCATCGTGTCGATGGAATTATTGGTTGAGGGTAGTTGGACGTTTAAAGATGCTGTCTGTCATCGTCTGGCTCAGGTTGTGGAAATTTTAGCATAGTTCCGGTTCTGTGTGTGGGGTAGAGCGTTGCCTCGGGAAACCGAAGTCACACCTTATCTCTGGGTCTCAGCCCTAATCACAAACTGTCACTCGATATTAGGGTCAGGAATTGTTTCTCCTAACATGTGTCATACACTCAGTTGAACTACCGGTACTGTGAACGTGCATCCGGACACGCCGGTCGCTCGTGCTGAGATCTCGGGGGCTCTCTCGACTTGTTTTTAGGTTCTAAGCAACTCAATTGGGGACTTCATAGCACTTGACGCTAATACTATGCTCGAGTGTTTTGGGGGCTCTGTAAAAACCAGAAAACTATTGCTGGTCTCGTATGGTCTCATGGAGCCTTCCGATCCTGCTAATGTTCCTGAGTTCTCTGAAGGAAGGCCCACGCGAGATTTTTCCTGTCAGCTCGGTTATCCGATTCACGAATTGTTTTACATTCGTAGAGAATGAGTGCGGCTACAACTGTGCTGGAGCGCAAATAGCAACGGGAGAGACCCAAAAGTCCATTGTGCAGAAATTGCGGAACCTTCTATACTATCGAAAGCCTTCCGCCGGAAACAATGGACCACTATCGGTGTTCGGGCACGATTCTGATCACATTTGTAGTATAGGTCTTCGACTCTTTATTGTTGTATCATACTTGAGTACAGTGCAGCCTAAATCTAATAGATGCGGGCATAAATTTGACCTATGGAAAGGGCCCTAGTCTATTATACTTGCTACAATTGCTAACCATTTCAGATGGATCTATCACAATATTATACTAGTGTAGTAGCCTTTATGAAAGATGAAGAGTTGCAGAAGGAAATCCCACTAGGTGGAAGGTAATATGGTAGTAAATTTACGGACATGGGAGCCTGATCGATCCCAATTTAAGGGTGTGGTTTTCCGAAAGCCGAGATGAGACCCGCAGCAGATGTTACTCTTGCTAGCTTGCTGGGCTCGGAAATATCGTCAAGGCAGTACCTCAGCGAGTTTTCTCATACCGAGACTGCTTTAGAGAGGCAATATTCCTTAAAATGTTATAAACTCTTCCACTGATCCAAAACGCGGAGAGGGTTGTGAGGACGATCGCGACAACAGTCGGCAACAAGGATTCGGGAAGGGCGTTAAGAATGAAGGGATCCAGAACTAGGACTCGTTATTTAGTGGGCTTAGACAGTATGGTGGAAACATACTTATATCAACTCTAACAGGATCTGGGGTTTCCATGCGATGTTTTTCGTGCGTGTAATAACCTGTTTTGGCTTGTATATCTAGGTATAAAACGGAACGGGGAGCTGCGGAAGAACCAGATAGCTCGTTGATAGGACCAAACGACTTATGATGGGTAGCATAAGCTGTCATATTTGCTAGAAGTGAGGGCTCGTCGAGTAGTTGTGATACTGTGTAGGTATTTAAGGTGAGATCGGTTGGTGACTAAAAGAACATTCGCAAATCAGTCAATGGGTTCATAGCATCGTGGTGGAAACGGGGTAAACAAAAGTGTAGCATGAAGTTTCGTAGGGAGGGTACCGTTGCAGCCCAACATATCCGAACTTCATATCTCTTTCCTTGCTCGAGATGCTCGAGCGCCACCCAATGACTCTCGCCAGAACCTATGAAAGAAGTATCTAAAGTAACATGTAGCTCATGACATGTGCCTTCGCAGCTAGACGAAGGGCTAAGTCTCAGGAGCCCTGGATGCAGAGCCTCAAACCCGGCAGATTGTAGAGAATTTGTACCATTGAATAGTAGGTCCTGTGAATTCGAGGGAGCAACGAATATTTCTTTCTCAACGTTTCCCAGCACAGCAGTGGAGAAAAGGACGGGGAAAAGAAATCGGGCAGGAAACATTTTGAATGAATTATCTGGCTGCTTAAAGGGTGTGGGTTTGCAAGGAGGTAAGTAAGTTGGTGGGCTCTGGTCCCTTCAGTCGAGTTCCGCCCAAAACTCGGCATATTGGCAGCAGTAAAATAAAAAAGACCACAAGAGTGATTGAGGCGTCGCTAAGCCGCAATAGGTTAGAGGTGGCCCCTGCCTGACAAACTGAACCCTCGACGCGCAAAAAACAACACACACCCATCCACCCACAGACCGCGCCCGCCCTCCCTTCTCCTTCTTTTTCTACCA